>Ga0099822_1001488_pt1 | contig 27440 bp, 12 predicted proteins | sample CowpeawhiteBW_FD_76839 | JGI IMG/M metagenome (GOLD analysis project Ga0099822, IMG submission 76839) | Root nodule microbial communities of legume samples collected from California USA - Cow pea white BW | ecosystem: Host-associated > Plants > Roots > Nodule | place: USA: California | collected... | reverse complement strand
TTTTTTTTTTTTTTTTTTTTTTTTTTGAGTTTGGGTTTTCTGCTGTTTGTGGCTTTGGCTTTGGCTGCTTATTTTGGTGGAGTGGCTACTCTGTGGTGCTCATTGCGTGTGAGGGGTTTTATGTTGACAGGTACGAACCCTAATGACCACTTTTTTGGTGTCTTCGACGGGCATGGTGAGTTTGGAGCTCAGTGTTCGCAGTTTGCGAAGCGGAAATTGTGTGAGAATTTGCTCAGAAATTCGAAATTCCGGGGTGATCCTGTTGAGGCTTGTCATGCGGCGTTTTTGGCGACGAATTCGCAGCTGCATGCTGATGTTTTGGATGACAGCATGAGCGGGACGACGGCGATCACGGTGCTGGTGAGGGGGAGGACGATATACGTGGCGAATTCCGGCGATTCAAGGGCGGTGATTGCGGAGAGGAGAGGGAAGGATTTTGTGGCCGTTGATTTGTCGATTGATCAGACGCCGTTTAGGAGTGATGAGCTTGAGAGGGTGAAGCTCTGTGGGGCGAGGGTTCTTACTTTGGATCAGATTGAGGGGTTGAAAAACCCTGATGTGCAGTGTTGGGGCACTGAGGAGGGTGATGATGGTGACCCTCCGAGGTTGTGGGTGCCCAATGGGATGTACCCGGGGACGGCTTTCACCAGGAGTATTGGTGATTCTATTGCGGAGACTATTGGGGTTGTGGCGAATCCTGAGATTGTTGTGTTTGAGCTCACGCAGGATCACCCTTTCTTTGTGCTTGCTAGTGATGGGGTGTTTGAGTTTCTCTCTAGCCAGAGTGTGGTTGAAATGGTATGGTAGATCTCTTTTATTGTTGTGTCCCTCGCTTTTCTTTTACGCTAGCTTTATTCTTATGCAAAGGCTTACATTCTTTTCTCTCTTTTTTGAGGGGCTTCTGTTGTTGAATTTGCTTTTATCTGTACTAAAGAAGTTGGTGGCAGGTTATTATTTCGTTTCAGTGGCAATCACGATCTGGCACAATTAATGTTGGTTACTGTGTCTCTCTCATATTTGGAATTAGAATCAGGAATTAGGGACTAGGAATCTTTTTGAAAATTAGGCGACCCAACTTATGCAACTGGGGACTTTTTGACAGAAAATTCAAATTCACTCCTTTGCATAAAGCCACATGGAAGTCGAGGGAAACCGAATTTTCCATTTAAGGGTGTCGGGAAAGAAATTTACAGCTAATAGTTCTGGATTTCTAGAAATTGAAATAATATTCCAGCCAAACTTTAGCATCTGTAAACAATGTTCCAAACCACTTCATTATTCCTTCTACAGTTGAAATTATTATTGAATAAGGAAATTTTTTTGGGTGAGTATTGTTTGTAATAGCCACTTTGGTGATAATTCACTAAAACATTATTTTCAGATGTATTTTATGCACCGGGAGGGAGCAATTAGTCTTTTCACCATATGAAGCTGTTTTTCTGTTTCATGCAAGACTCGTTTTGGTAGAATTGCAAGAACACTATCCAATTGAAACCAGGCACACCATTTTGTGGCTGTAGTTGATTTTAATGATAAATGATTTTTAGAAGGGTGCAATGCGCCTGCAATAGTTCCAACAAGTTTAACATTTCCTTGGTTTCAGTTTTAAAATTTCATATTATGGTATTAGTCTAATAATCAACTGGTCTTGTGTTATGGTCAAATTGGACGCAATTTTGTGTTGAAATTCGTCTGTTATTAAGCCTGTAGTTGAAACGTTTAAGATTAACTGAATCCTAAGTTTGACACGTAAATTACTTAATTGCATCATACTTTTGGTGATTCGGTGCCATGTAAGCAGAGTTTTATGGAGTAAATTTTTCTCCCTCATGTAGGATAGATAAAGATATTACAAAACATATCTTTTGGGTAATGGTATTGTAAAATTTTCCAGTTGATGTGGAAATGTATCTGGGCATGTCTCCATTCACAGAAGCTTGGTCAGAAATTTATATGTTCAACTAGGTTGATGCGTCATTGACCTTGGAACTATCTTTCCAAACTCTAATTATAATTAAATCATAAAACTAATCCTTACAGATTGCTGATAATAATACGTTTAAATGACAACCATGTGCATTTGATCATGGAACTGAGTTTTTGTGAATTTAATTTAATGCAACTTTAAACCTAGATATGGTGTACCATCCAATTGAAGTAAAATATTTTGTCTCTTAATTGCCATTATGTTTCCAGGTTGCAAAATTCAAAGATCCTCGTGATGCTTGTGCTGCAATTGTGGCAGAATCTTATCGACTCTGGCTGCAATATGAAACTCGTACAGATGACATCACAGTCATCATTGTACATGTAAATGGGCTAACTGAAGTATGGTACTTTTCCTGTTTTATCCTGTTTCTCTTCAATTATATTCCTAGAAATAGTCTCTTTCATTTACTTCGTTGTTAGTAACTGATCTAATCTTCCAAATCAGTCTACTGGTGCTCAGTCGGCTAGTTATGGTGATGTTTTGCGAAAACCTGTGCCACAAGTCGTAGAGGTGACAGGTTCAGAATCCCCTTCCACCTTTGGCTGGAGTGCTAGAAACCATCGTGTAAGACATGACTTGTCAAGGGCACGCCTCCGAGCACTTGAAAATTCCCTAGAAAATGGGCAAGCTTGGGTTCCTCCCCCTTCAGCCCATAGAAAGACATGGGAAGAAGAAGTAATCCCCCACTTCATCTTTTAATTTTAGAATTGATTTAGCTCTTCTTTTTTTCATTTGTTTTTATTTAAATCGATAAAAACATAGGTATGATACTATAAAGTCATAATTTTAGTTTCTCCCACTGGAAAGTTTAATGACTGTGAACCTTTGGTGGTGCTTCATCTTCATATGCCACAGGCACACATAGAGCAGGCATTGCACGATCATTTTCTCTTCCGAAAACTTACCGATTCTCAGTGTCATGTTCTATTGGATTGCATGCAAAGAGTGGAGGTCGAACCTGGGGATATTATAGTCAAACAGGTCAGTTTTTTAGTTGAAACTTGAAAATAGAATTGTGCACAGTCCAACCTGGGGATATTGTAGATTCCAGGGGCAGAAATTGAAGTTTACCATTCTTGTACGGAACATGCCTTTGGTTCTTGTTAAAAATTTCTCTTTATATTGGCTTTGATTACATTTATAATTGCACAATTGTGACAAAAGTTATACTTTGCAGGGTGGTGAAGGTGACTGTTTTTATGTTGTTGGTAGTGGAGAATTTGAGGTCTTGGCAACTCAGGTTTATAAACTCTATCATTTGATTGCTCTATTGATTTGTGATGACTCAACAGATATTCTATTAGGAAAATATTGAAAATTGTACTAGCAAAAGGCAAGGTCGTGGCACCACCTCAGGCTTTAAAAACTTCTTTAAATATTTCTTAGATTTCCATGCTAATAATTTTTCATTCGTGATAAAGTTCTAGGATTCAACACCTTTCAAAAACCAGCTTTATGTTTTTTTAAACCCCAGTCCATCATTTTAGCTCTTCTAATTGGCTTTTCCTTGGTTTAGTCAATGAAATCATGTTTTGAAGATCTTCAGTCATGTAACGAATGCTGCCTGTACCTAGTCTTTTCCAATATGTTGTGTGTTTCTATATTGTCAATGAGATATGTTACTAATCCTCTTCAACATTCATTACTATGGCAGGAAGAAAAAGAAGGGGACGTACCTAGGGTTTTGCAGCGCTACACAGCTGAAAAACTCTCATGTTTTGGAGAGCTTGCTCTAATGTAAGTCGCTCAATCATACATGATAGCATCTTGTGGTTCTTCAACTCAATTGAAGTTATTCTTTTTCCATGAAACATATCTAGTTATTGAAGTTTCCTCCCGGTTAGGTATTAATATTTCTTTGAGGACTGTTATCCAGATAGGCATATGAAGTTCAACTATAATTATTCCAGAATATATGAAATATTATATACATTTTTCAACCAGCTTTAAGAACTAAGATTTTGCAACCTATTTTTTTCTGAAAATGTGCAGAGTCATTTTTATGAGGATGCCTTAACACAAACAAGGCTTAGTTTGTTGTTATTGTATTTAAAGTCATTTTATGTTTTTCCTCTTGCTCTTTTTTTATATGTAGCTGCTACGACAATATTACCTTTTTGCGTTGCCAATTTAACACTATGTTTTCAAAAAATGGCATTACAGGTACAATAAACCACTCCAGGCTTCTGTACGTGCTGTAACAAACGGAACTCTTTGGGCTTTAAAACGAGAAGATTTTCGTGGGATTTTAATGTCAGAATTCTCTAACTTATCATCATTGAAGTTGCTTCGATCTGTAGATCTCCTCTCAAGGTTATCAATTTTACAACTTAGTCAGATTTCTGACTCCCTTTCTGAAGTTTCCTTCTCAAATGGGCAGACAATAATAGACAATGTAAGTTATTGCTTGGTTGCTTTAATCCCTTGTTCTCTTATCTTTTCTTAATGACCTTCAGTATGTCTTTGCAGAATGAAATCCTTGCATTGTACATCATACAGAAGGGATGCGTAAAAATCACTTTTGACTCTGATTTATTGACGAGTCCAAATGCCTACAGCCTCAAGCCTGACATCCAAAACGAGGAGGATGATGTTCAGAGCAGAACAGAACTATCAATAGAGAAGCCTGAGGGAAGCTATTTTGGTGAATGGACCCTTTATGGTGAACGTATTGGTTCCATAAATGCTGTTGCTGTGGGTGATGTTGTATGTGCTTTGTTAACAAAAGACAAATTTGAATCTGTAATTGGCTCCATACAAAAGATTTCTCAGGAAGATCACAAGTACGTTTTACTATGTGCATGTGTTAGACGACAGCTATGCAATTCTGCTTGTATGCTTGTATACTGAACTTGAAAACAAAGTTTCATATCATTGACTTCATTAGTTTAATCATAGGTCAAAGGATAATTCCATGGAGTTGACCGGAAGAAATTATGATTTTTCATCCCTTGATAAAGTACAGCTTTCAGATTTGGTAAGTGTTTTCTGTTGCATTTCAATTGTTTGGGAATGAGATCCTCAAATTAGCTTATGGACCATTTTTTGGCAGGAGTGGAGAAAGACACTATATTCCACTGACTGTTCCCAAATAGGGGTTGCAAATTTAAAGGAATCAGGTACAAAAACATTTCTCCTATTTCTTGCATGAAAAATAACTAACGAATTATTTGATCCTGGAAATAATAGACATTCATAAATTTAATACATCTATAAAGTTCTTTTGTAGATGAACTTGATATAAACCTACCAAATCTTTGGAGGATTTGTTCCCTTAATTAATCAAATTTGAAGATTGATGTAGTTAGTGGATGTGAAAAATATTTGAAAAAGGACCAAGTGGATGTAAGCCTAATGTTTTAGTCGTCAAAATATGAATATTTTCTTAAAATTGTGACTTTTTTCTTCATAGGTATCTTGGTTTCCTTTTCCTACATCAATTAAATAGCCTTTAAATGTATTCCATAGTGATAAAAAATGTATGCTGGATTTATTTTTCTAATGAAGTTTGCTGCATGGATACATTTTGGTGCAGAAAATTTGCTTACTTTGAAGAGATTTTCTAAGCCAAAGGTCAAAAGGTTTGGAAAGGAATCACAGGTCTTGAAAGAGAAAGATTTGATTAAGGGTTTGGGCTCTTCAGCTAGTATACCACAGGTTTTATGCACTTGTGCTGATCGCATGTATGCTGGAATATTGCTAAATACTCACCTTGCTTGCCCCTTGTCTTCCATACTTTCAAGTCCTTTTGGTGAATCAGCCGCACGGTTTTGTGCTGCATCTGTTGTCACTGCTTTAGAAGACTTGCACAAGGTCTTGTATCTAAATAATTATTGTCTTCGCTTTTGTGCCTTCTTTGGCTAGTTGCTAAGGTTGCCCTTTCCTTTATTCATTTCATACTTGAATTTCAGAATGGTGTTCTCTACAGAGGTGTGTCTCCTGATGTTTTGATGTTGGAGCAAACAGGACAGATACAGGTTTGGGAACTCTTGTTTGATTGCTTTTCAACATATCCATGTTTATCTGTGGTGTTGATGGTGAATCTTCCATAGTTATGGCAGATGACATTGCTGTAAATGATGGATGACGTTAAAGACTAAGAATATGCATAATATAGATACATCAAATCTAACACGTCATCAATAATTATGAAGATAATTCAAATGTTCTCTAACATATCAAACTAAAATCATCACAATTCCCTGACTAATATAAATGCAATCAGAGGTGATACCAAGATTTTAATGCAAGTGTGATCCAGAATAAAGTCTAGTTAGATGTCTTTCAAACATTTAAGTTGAAGGAAACTTTGCTATAATACAGTATAAAAATAAAATGAAATAATCCACTTCTTAATTATCATGTAAAACTATTCACAGTGAAATATAGGAAACCATAAATACATACCTTCAGTTCTTAACCTGTGATGTGATCGATGCTCTTTCATTGATAGAAGTAATCAATTATCGCGTGTAGTAACGTATTTTTGAGGTAAAAGTTCAAGGTAAGATCATACACCTCCCCCTGTCTCTGCAATCTGCATCTGAATGCATTAAAATCCGAACAAAATATTTTTTACATGGCCACCAGAAACTACAAGTACAAATCAAGTAAAGACAAAGAAATTGTTAATGTATTCTCACTTGGCTGCTCCTTCCTGATGTTATCATCGTTTTCATTTTTAATGATCAAGTGGGTAATCTACAATATAAAAACTCCAAAGTATCCTTTAGAAGGGTATTAATCCTGATAGGGGGTATCTATCTATACACAGTTATTCACAATATCGCAGTATCTGATCAATTATTTTTTGTATGTACTGATTGCAGCTGGTGGACTTCAGATTTGGGAAACAGCTATCTGGTGAGAGAACATTCACAATTTGTGGGATGGCAGATTCTCTGGCCCCAGAGATTGTTTTGGGAAAAGGCCATGGTTTCCCTGCCGACTGGTATAAATAAAACCTTCTCCAAACACATTAATTCTCGTTAAACCACAATTCCTCGTCAGTAGCAAACTTCTGTCTTTATTTCCTCTATATCAAGATAACCTAAATTAGCATAGCATTTACTGAATGTATAATTAAAGCTTCCTCTGAATTGCATTTAATGGATGTCAAGGTGGGAAACTTTTCTTATGATTATGCAGGTGGGCATTGGGGGTTTTGATATATTTTATGTTACGTGGTGAGATGCCATTTGGATCATGGAGAGAAAATGAACTTGATACAGTTGCCAAAATTGCAAAACGGAAGCTACACCTTCCGGAGAGTTTCAGCTCTGAAACGGTTGATCTCATCTCCAAGGTATTGCAAAAACCAAGACTCTCTTTCTCTCAAGATAGTCTACGTAGTTTGCATTGCTTAAAATATACGCAATGCATTCTTGGGAACATCCATACATACTTCTCTAATTAGATTTTATTCTACTGATTGGTTCAGCTACTTGAAGTGGAAGAAAACAATAGACTTGGAAGCCAAGGTCCTGATTCTGTCAAGAGTCACCCATGGTTTAATGGTATTGATTGGGAAGGGATTAGAAACCGCACTTTTCCTGTTCCTCAGGAAATTATTTCTCGTATAACACAGTACTTGGAAGTTCATTCTGAGGATTGTAGTACTGGCTATCCGGGCTCGCCTTTGCAGGAGGTAGAAGAACTTAATGTGCCTGAATGGCTTGAGGACTGGTAGAAGGTGATGATCATTACTTTTTGTTTTCCTTTTGAAGTTTGGCACTCCACCAATATTTACCATTGTTTATCTGGACAAATTGCAATCCAAGAATGCAGTTAACCAGAAAATGTGAACAGCGCAACAGATGCAAAATATTCCCTATAGTTTGAATCTTTTAGTTGCAGACTGGGTAGGGTAGGTTTATTATCTTCATCTCTTCCCTTTCCTAATTTTTTTTGGGGGTAATTCCCCTCCCCTGTAAATATTATATAAGTGTAAATGATTGAATTTGAATTCAGTCAATTGCAATTCAAGCAAGTTAGTTTTGTCATTGACCAATATTCATACTATACTAACACATAAAACTAAAACTCATTTTTGTTCTAACTCAACTTTTGTTGCGTTCACATCAAATTTTGGGACAATTTCTCTTTCTAACACAACACTTTCTCATTTTGATAAACCTGTTTTATTCATTATTGGCAATTCGAAGTGAGTGGTCTTTCACACCCAACATTCAAAATGCCTTTTCTAGAAAATAAAATAAAAATAAGCCTCGTTATTAAGAGAAAGGGTAGGGGAAAAGGAAATAAAGTGTACTTCAATAGTAGCATAGCCACTAACGTCATCATAATTTTTTAATTACATGTTTTCAACTTTGTTTATATATTCAATCGCCTTCCCCATAGTTCAAACCAAAATAATTTAATCTGATAATGATAAGGAGACCAATCCCTAAAAAAATGTGACCAATGACAAATTTAACCATACTTAATGTTAACCTGGTACATAAAATACTCTTAAAATAAGTTTTTATGCAGCATGTAAGCACCTTGTCTATTTAGCACCTAGCCGACTTTGGATCTGCTTAATACAAAACTATTGCCGTAGCAGACAGAGTTAGTGTGTTGCTGAAGTCACATTTTGGCAATGGCATCCTTCGTTTTTGCTTCAAGACAGAAGAATAGAGCTTATTTTTCTTTGCGTGTTGTATTGCCTCTCTTTCGCCATGAATTAATATGCACACTTCACACACAAGAAACTGACAAAAACTATCTTACTTTGAAAACTTTCTTCGGGTCATGCATATTATAGCCAATTATTCAACCTAATCACATAAATTACAGACTTTTTTTTTTTTCTATTGATTATTGGCTTGACGCAAATTGGTTAATTGGCAATTTACCATTGGTTATTATTTGTTAGATTTGATCCGAGGGAAAATTGAAGGGAGAGATATGTAAAACTTTGGAAAGGTTAGATTTTTGGATTGGTTAAGCATGTAAAAACTGATGAATTTGCTTAATCAAATATCAGTGCTTTAAATCTTTGAACTTTTGAGATTGATACATTTTTTCCTCTTGTTTAATAAAAATAGTTATAGAAATATTAAGTGAAAATCAAATTGTCAACCTTGGAGAAACAAATAAATTAAATCATTGAAAAAATAAAATATTATTGAATAAACATTTAATTTTTAAAAAAATCAAAACGTTAACTTATATAATTAAAAATAATAAATAATTAAAATAAAAAGGTAATGAAAATATGATAAAGAATTATTGTTACAATTTATTTCAACTCAATTTAAACTCATTTAACAATAAATTAAATAAATCAACCAATTCAAAGTTGAGTTAGTTCACGGATTTGAATCCATTCTAACATGTCTAAATGGTGAATTAGATGAGTAAGTTCAATTTGACCTATATTTAAAAAAAAATATTATTTTTTCAGTCCAATTCAAACCCGAGATGGAGAATTAAATTAGTTCATGAATTTGAATCCATTTGGACAAAAAGAACTTGTTTGGTTAATGAAACCATGGCGTTATCCAGTCCCTTGTTGCCTAAGTTCAGTTGTTAATAATGTGCAATGTTTATATCTTAAGCAAAAGAGAATGGAAGGGATAATAAAATATGACCAAGATGAACATATTTAATTTAAAGGGCTGAGACACATATACACAGCATTATTGAGCACAACGGTATGAAGCTGTCTTCTATTATTCTTGTCGAAAATCAATACAAAATTCATTATGAGGTGAAAAAGAAGATAAAATTTTAAGTTTACAAGGGTTTCGATTACTCTGGTCACGAGGGCTCCTTAAATTTTCTGCCATAGAAAGATTAAGTAAGTTTTTATGCAGATCATAAGAATTAAAAAAATAGTGGTTGATTGAACGAAAACAAGGAACCTGTACCTGCTTTGCTTAACTGTATACTATTCAACAAAACAAAAAATCTAAAATCTATACGAAGTTGTTGAACAAGGACTGAAACCAAACATGTGTACCTTAGAAAGGTTATACATCTAATGGTAGTTGTTTATCCAGAGATAGCTGAGACCTTCTTTCTCTATTCACAAACCATTGTGCTGTTCTTTTAGCTATCGGAAACCAAATCTGTCTCATTTTTTCCTCTTTAAGGTTGTCTTGAACAGAAGAAGAATCCTTGAAGACCCTCATTTTCGTGCCAAAATCTCCAAATCTAGAGACAGCAGTGATTTCTGACATTGACCTTTTCTCACCTGGGTTTGCATACTTTGGTGCAAGACTTGATTTTCCTGCAGAATCTGATGTAAAAGGAGGACCCTTTTCTGAAACTGATTTGGTGTTGCTAAGAGCACTGACTTTGCTCTCGAAGGAAATCTTCCTCTCCATCTCCTCCTTGATGTTCTTGATTTCACCATTTTCTACCACCTCTCTTGGGCTTGATGTCATGTCTGCATTTGATTCGAAGTTGCTGAATCTGTTGCTTGATGCAGCATTCAGCATCTCCGAATTCAAAAACATGAGGTCTGAAGAACTCACGTTGCTCCACCTGTGCTTGAACACCACATCAGATATAGTAATCATGTGGTTGTGTTTATGATACCCCTTCTGGTTACCATCACTATCTTCTGCTCCTTTCTGGATGAGCAATTCTTCTTCCTTCACACCCTTTCCCATTTTCCGAAAGCTGCTTCCAACACTGAATCTTGATGAACCATGATGCTCTTCCTCTCTCTGGACAAAGATCTCTAAGTTGGATTCTTCACCTAGACCTGATTGGTTTGCCAGCCTCCTTAAACTGTTTGAATATGTGAAGGTAGTGTGGTCCTCAGGGTTGACCTTGTGCCGGCAAATAGGACAGCTAGAGTGCCTTTCAAGCCAGTGGTCTATGCAATCAATATGAAAAGCATGCTTGCACTTTGGTAGAAGTCTCAGAACTTCAATATCTTCAAACTTTGATAAGCACACTGCACACTCCAGCCCTTCCTTTGACCCTTTGAGTGAAGAGAATCTGAAGAAGGGGAGTGATTCTATGACAGTCTTGTCAATTCCTGAAAATCTAGACCTTGATCTCACAAAAGTTGGTAAATTTTCTTGGTCCCCAAGAGAAGTTGAACCTCCGCGGTGTTGACAGAATTTTGCATACATGAGAAGAAAGAATGTGAGTAGAAACATCACACCAAGGATTCCTATGACAACAGCAAGACTTGGTTGGAAATTGGACACAGCATCTCCTGAAGGTGCAGCAGTCTGTGCTCTAACATGGAGGAATAAGACTGAGAGAACAAAAAGGATAACACCAAGCTGATTCATGGTTCTGGTTTTCCTCATGCATTCTGCAGCAGAAGTTTCCAATTGATGAGTTGGAGGCTTATGGATTTATAATGGGGTTGTTGTGCATGGACATTATTCAATGATTCTCCCCCAAATGGTAACCTTTCCTTATGTCAGTTTTCTTGGTTTCTTCTCAGGTTACGTTTTGCGTCTCAACTTGATTCTTCATATAAAATACCAATAAAATATTCAGGACTCAGTAGTGACCACAAGGTGGTGGGGTTGGCCTACAATTGTATTTAACTCAGGCTTCTTCTGACTTGGTATGTGTGTCTCAATGACATATGGTATGACAAAGCAAAGTTTTTTAGTTTAATCCTTACGCCACCTTGCTGGTAATACATGGAAGATTACTCCTTAATCTCTCACCTTGCGTATGAAATTGAAATTTGAACTTAACCTCGTTTAGGTTTTGCTGTACTACTTAATCTGATACATGAAAATTCCATTTCTTTCAATAATAAGTACATTAGTCTTTTAAGAAAGCTTAGTATGCATACCCTATCAACTAGTTGAAAATCTTCTCTGATATGACATTTACAGTAAAAATGACAGACTTACTTACTATATAAGATGATTTATGTAATTAAATCACTTTGTAAAAGACATTTACACTTTCTATACATGTATTATTTATTTTTCAAAATTTACATTTGGTTTGACAATGTCAAAGGTAGGAAACCCCACCAAGGATTGGGAACAGTGGTAGGTAAAACCTGTGCTTCAGGGTAAGAAAAAGTCATTTTGTGAAGAGGGTTTAGGCCATGCCTTCATGACCAAATGGTGGGGAAATAGCCTTGGAAAACCAGAAAAAAGAAAAATGTCAAAGTTAGTTATCACATCACATTCCATTAGTCAAGGTTTAATCTACCTTTGCAGCTGCTCTTGCAGCTTAGGCAGACCTTCAAGACATGGATCTTATATTAACTCACCAGAAATGTCACGTTTTTGAAAAGGGTTATATTATGATCTCATTATCAAAACAAAAGTACTTGAAAAATTAGATTGAACATATGAAACTGATATAGCTTTGTGAGGAATTAATATATTTTCAATGCTCAATGATGATCATGAATCCTTCACTGATCTTCCTAACAACCTGTTATATTCCTCTCAGTACTTATATTTTACTAATAGCAGCCATGTTAACTGCATCAGTTTCGCTGACCCTGCAAAAGAAACCTAAAAAAGAAAGTGTTGAAAAACGATGTTAATATACATATTCCAAGTTTGATTTAGTCAATTATAATAAAGCAATCAATAAAGGACATGCTTGTCTTGCTGCTGCCTAATAAAAGCTGTGATGTTGCTAGACTTCGTAGCAAAGAGGTAGAAGGTTATGTAACACGTTTGGTCAAAGAATGCTTTATTTTTTATTTTATTTTTTCATTTGTATGGTGACAGTAGCAGCTGAAAAGATAATGCCAATGATACGTGGTAAACACGAAAGAGTTATGGTTGAAATTATTGCCCTTTGGCATGATGCCATATTTAAGCTCTCGATTTAAAATGGAACTGCTAGATTTGGATGATTATTATTTATTACATGTTGCAAGATCAGGAAGAAAGAGTTAAAGTAAGAGTTTAGTTCAGATATGGTATTATCCATGTTGAATCACGTGTTACTACCCTTTCAAACACATGACTAGATAGCATACTAATACTGTAAGTTTGACAAGACAACAAAATGATGTCAACAATAAAAGAAAAATGAGGTGAATATGTAACTAAAAATGGAATTTGCCACAAAAACTCTTCTCTTGTTATGTCCTTTGTGACAGTGAGGCTCCGTTTGAGCATGGGGAAAACAAAGGGAAATGGTAGTTCAGGAGGGTCATTAATTCCCTCGAGAAATGGAGTGATCTAGAAGTGATTTTTGCCCATGCCCCTTTTGAATGGACTTGCCACGTTTCTAGAATGGAGAGTTTGGAAGACAAAAGCATTGGTGGAAGAGGAAAGTGGGTGCAGGTTTTCTGGAAGTTTGACGTTCGATAATTGAAAAGGAAGCATTACTTTCAGCAGCAATGACAATATTAATATAAACCATTCAAAGCAATGCTTAATCTTAACCACGCGTATTTGAGTTACTTAACTCAATTTAGGTGTCTACAATGTCGTGAAATTTAGAAACTTCAAATAAATTTTCTGTATAATAGTATCAAATAATGAATTCAAAATAAGTCTTTCAGTTCTTAAGGTTGTTTAGATGAGGAATCATTACTAACTGCTACGTCAATTGTTCAAATGATGAAACGGGATAACTAGTTCCGGTGTTTTAAGAACTCCATAAGCAACTCCTTGCATATGCTCTAATAAAAGCTTAGGAATAATTGCTAAAAGGGATTGGTTGGTTATCCTCAGTTTTTGAAGTTCATTTAGTGCCCAACATGCCCCAAGCAATCTGGAAACAACAACACTATATTGATACTTGAACAGATGATGCTAGCAGGGCTCATTATTACATACAGCTGCAAACTTCATTGCATTGGCTACAAGTAAATAAAGTGGAATAGCCAGACAAGTTATCAAAGTGTGTACAGAAAAATGGTAGGAAACTCATTCATCTATACAAAAATTTAAGCCCTATTTCCCTGATTCTCCTGTTGGGAACTTCAATACTAAGGTACAAATTAGACAGTACAAGACTAGCCATGAGAAGAGGCAGCAGGATTGCCGTTTGCTACTGTCCCCAAAACTCCGTTTCCCTCTGCAGCTGCTTGGTCTTCGTTTGCATGGCGAACAAACTCCTCAGGGGTCATGTGAGAACCATGGCATGCACAAACAATTCGAACTTGGTTAGTGCTGTATCGGTAAGTAACACCAGATATTGTCCTGCCATTTGGACCTGAACCTGAGGTGGATACCCAAGGCAGATTTGGATAGGAACCACATCCGCCAAATTTAACATCTGCAGCAAGACCGGGCTTAATGTTTGAAAAATCAATGATGGAACCTTCTCCTGCTGATTGGTCTGGTATATCTTTGGCCCTAAGGTTTGTGCTTCTTCCTTTCGCATCTTCAGGTTGCGAAGAGGAGCCTTCTTCAGTGACACGCTGTTTACCATCTCCTTTGGAACGATCTAATGGCCTTCCTTCGTATGGTATGGCCTCGGATATGTTGTTTGAGATTACTTGGAGTGCAGCTATATCCATACAATAACATTATAATTGAGCTTGCAATTAATACAGAATCATATTAAACTGCGGTCTTCACAGATATACAAACATTTATCACTGTGATAACTTTTCTGACACAAACGGGTTATAAGTTTAATATTTCAATCTTATATGAGATTTACCATATACTTGATTTAATTTATCAATCTTGCAACCATAATGCACTATAGATTATATGCACAATCCAAAACAGTTTAACTATTTATCAATCACTTCTACGGAGGAGGTTTGAGTTAGAAAAATTTTACCAATATGTTCCATTCATATAAAAAGTACCTGGGTTAGTCGGACCCCTGCCAACAAAAGGGTGTAATTGTTGAGGACGAGAAACCAAACCCCATGGTTGGTCCTCCAACATGGGAAGCTGAACAGGCGGATATCCAAACATCACCGGCAGGTTCCCATTATTCACTGATTGGGCTCCTGCACGTTCACCGGTTGCAGCAGGCATTACATGCATCACTCCGTGTATCTGAGGGCCTGGTGCCCCAACAGGGTTAGACTCTTGTACTGAAGAAGGGTAAGATACATTCATCATATTTACAGGTTGAACAGAAAAGGAAGCACCGTAATTCATGTTTGTGTGCTTAAAATCTTTTTCTGATGAGCCATTAAACCTCTTCTGCCCATTAAACTCAGTAGCATTTGAGTCTGCACTTCCACGAACCTCTTTCGCAGCATCAGAAGAAGAACCGACTCTGATGAATCCTTTGGAACCATCACTGTGGTGTGAGATGGGCCTGGAGGTGGAGTTCTCAGTTTCAGAGTCAGCCACATCTTCATTTTCTGCAGTTGAACCATCCTCTGTTATAGATATATGAGATGTTCTAGCCCTGTCATGTAAATCAGGGTGGTGGACATCATTGTCATGCTTCTTTTGACTACGTATCTCATCGAATGGCATTTTCCGCTTATTTGCTGCCTCCGACCGTTTTTCATCCTCAGTTTCAAGTGGTTTACTATTCTTTGCTACCAGAAATCCTCTTCCATTTAAATTCAAAGAAGCATTCTCTTCTTTGGCCTTTGAAAGGTCACTAAAGAAGTTCTCCTCAGGCTTTGGGGAATCAGTTCTCCGCGTCCCACTAATAGATTCTGGCTTCTGAGGAGCATTATCAAACATGCTCTTAAAGTCATCCACCATTTTGCCACCTCTACCAACTTCTTCAGCCCTACTATCTGAGGAGCTACCATTCTTACCCTTGGGTTTGGCAGACGAGCCACCACAAGACAAACCCAAGCTGAGCTCAAGCCCACTCTCATCCTCCATATTCTAATATCCAAGTCTATCAAAATTCAAAACAGATCAAACAGCTTGCATGTTATATCTTCCATAATAATTCATCGGGCCACGCACACCTTTTCACCGCAAGCAACCGTCCTCAAATATCTGCATCTAAGTTTGAAGTCAAACATGGCAAGCAATTATCACAACGCAGGTTTAATGAATATCTGCATTTTTAGTTTGAAATCAAACAAAAACAAACATTAGTAATGTCATATCACAGGTTGATGTAGTGAAAAATATTAACATAACCATGGTTTTCACTTAGGGTAAAACTTAGATACTGTTCCTTAAGCACTGTTTGTATTGTTCTCTGATCAAAATTGAAATTTCACCTCAATAATCCACATCATACATGAAACGATTAGATTAAGATGAAAATCAAATTCTGATTGGAGAACAGCACAAACAACACCTAAAGAACTATATCTAAGTTTCGTTTCCTCCTTTCATCACTTTAGGAAACAAAACATAATAACAAATAACTCATTCCTATCTATATTATCAAGATGGGACATATTTCATTAATACAAAATTCCATTGGGAAGCTGAAGACTCGTTTGAAGCATCACACACCATTCAAGGTACTTCACCGTCCAATAAACAAATAGTTTTTAAAAAAAAAAATCCACCAAAACCAAACACTTTTAAATAGAACTTCAAAATCTACAGCAGATTAGAAGAATAACAAATTTTTAAATTAGAATAAAAAGACACATATTCAGTCAAATTTACTACAAGCAATGATTTGAATCAAGTGAAAGACCTCACCTTACTCGTGATCCAAATCTTCCGTCTCTCTCATACTCTCGCAAGGGGTGTGGAATTCTTGCTTCTGATCCCCCAATCTGAAGAAGCCAAAAGCCATAGGCCAAATCAGCAGCTACAAGAGCGTGCCTTTTCCACTCTCAATTTGGAACCTTTGGTGCCCCAAAGTGTTGCTTGAAGGATAAGAAAAAATGGGTAAGGCACCAATCGGAGATCCAAAGCTTACTCTGTTAGATGCACGATGGGAGATGAAGAAGAAGAACCATAAAAGCATATTAAAAACCAGAAAATTAGGGTTCACATGCCAATGATTGAAAAAACGAAGAAAGTAATAATATAGGGAGAAGAAGTGTATATACCCGAAATCGGGAAGAGGGATGATTAAAACCCTAGGTCAAGTCTGCATCTTTCTCTTTGTATCAGTGGAAGATTAAGACTGTAACACAGAAAATGCTTTAAAGGATAATATTTTAAAAAATAAAATAAAAATAACATTTTTTTAACGTCGGAATTGCCAATGTGATTCTTACGTTGGATCCCATTTGATATATTCACACTGTTTTTCTTTTTTTTTCTCATTTTTTATAACAAACATATAAATATACGCAGTGTTGTTGAGTAGGTGGGTCAATCAGATGTCTTTTTTAATCAATTCAACACAAAAGACTTATTAAATTAGATTTTGATAATTTTATATTTTTGTAATGACGTTTATTAAATATCAAAATAACATTTAGAAAAGAAAAAGAAAATCCTTGAAAACGTGGAATTACAAATCTTAATTAATAGTATAAGCATTAGAAATTACATAATAATTATTAACTATCAATTTTTAATTAATAATAAAATATTTATATTTTTCGACGTTTTAAGAAAACTGTAAATTCAGTTCACTCATTATGGTGATTGAGATTTTGCAAGTTGAGTTCATTAACTCGTGATTTCATGAGAAATATAAATATCTTCATGAAGATTTTATCATCTCTTGAGAAGATCTATACTGAATTTATTTATTTTTTATGCATAAATAACCATAATCATCAAAGTATATATAAAAGATCGATGCGATTTATATATACATGTATAAGGTATGAATGATTAAATTATTCTCTACTTTAAAGTGATAAGGTATATTGATTTAAAAGAAAACAAAAATAATGTAGTAGATAGATGTTCTTATAATTAATAGTGTGGTATAAAGTAGAAGCCACCTACCACTTTATTTATTTTATTCTTGGTGTTTTGTTGTTGCCATTATTGGTAGACCTGAAATAAGATATGAATATAGCAAAGATTAGAAAATTGAGGTAATTGACAAAATTAAGTTTGTTTGGTTAGTGAATCAATAAATATTGAGTTTGTATTATGTGCTCAAAAAATAGTTAAGTTGTTCAATTTTATGTTGTGACTGTTTTTTTAGTTGTGATAAATTTTTCTTGTGTTTTGTTTGTTGTTTTTACCTTCTTCTTAAGTGTATATATTGTTTAATAATAATAATTTATGTCATTAATTTGGGAATTCATTGTTTTTGTGTACATAATGTTTTTTACTTGGTAATCTTTTTAATTTAAATAATTATTCATAATAAAAAATAGTTTTTAGTTTTATTGTTCAATGATTATTCTTTAAATTTAAATAATTATTTATATTAAAAAATCATTGGCAAAGTATTTTTTTTATTTTTATAAAATTAATTTTTAAAATTAATTTTAAAAATTAAAAATTATTTTATAGTTTCATAAAATCTTTACTTTAGTAGGATGGATATATGGTGTGCCTTTCCAATAATAATAATAATTAAATACATTCTCGATTATGATTTGATCTATTGTATATTTGTTTGTTAAAAATATGATATTATAAGAAGTAATTTCTTATTTGATTTGTGTTATACAATTTTTGACATCTGGATATTGAGATTTGTATATGTTTTTATATATGTCCTGATTTACTGCATTTGTAATATTTTGCATATGTTCTGTTGATGATTATTTCTCTTAAAATAGAAATAAGATGAAAAAACATGTAACTTATTGTATTTGTTTCTTTTATTGTTCTTGATTATGGGAATAATCTCCTGAATATGAAGTAAAACACCTTCAATTATATTATTGTCTTTTATTAATTTTCATTATTTTTTATTTACAAGACACATATCACCTTTATTAAAGTAATTATAGATAGGTTTGTCAAAGTAATTCTAAATAAATAAGTTTTTTGTGTTTTCTAATAATGTAAAAGAGACTTCATATTTCTCTTATCCGGTCACCCATATCTCTCTCATTCTGTCACGGTTATTTTGAGACTAAGAATCATAAGTCTCGTTTTCCAATAAATTTATCTTGTTACTAATATCCAATAAATTGTTTGACTTAATTGTCTCAACTTTTTAAAAATACTAATTTAATCTATAATTATATATGAAAAAAATACTCTCTTTTATGTCTCAATTATTTATTCTTAATTTAACATTTATATAATATATATATATATATATTATCTATTTTGTGTTCATAATTACTTATTCATAATTTATTCTTTATAATAAATCTATATCAATATATGAAGATGATTATTTCTTTTCTGTCTCAATTATTTATTCACAATTTAATATTTATAATATATATGAAACAATTTTTTCTTTTGTGTTTATAATTAATAATTCCTAATTTACCTTTTATAATATATTTATAATTATATATTAAAATGTTCACAATTATTTTTTTCTACTTTATTTTTTGTAATATAATTTTTTATTTATATTTTAAATACTAGCAATTACTTTTACACGTTTTTTATAAAAAATATTCTACCAATTTTTCTTTCCAATTATTAACAATTATTATTTTTTTCATTTCTCCATTTATTTTATTTTGTTTTTAATAAACATTATTTTTGCTTTATATATTAATTTAGTAATATTATAATATTATCTCTGGTATAATATTCAGTCAAATTATAATATTATAATTTTTGCTTTATAATATTATCTCTGGTATAATATCGTATATATTTAAAAATGTGTAAGCGCATGTGTTTATAATATAAGGAATATTCAGTCACATTTATTAAAAATTAATTAATAAGTTACCTATTATACAATATTTATTTTTCTCTAGAATATCAGGTGTGATGAGTTTTTTTTCTTCTTATTATAAACTCTTTCATTAGCCTAATATTATTCTTGTCTTTCCTACATTCATCACTTCACTCTGTTTCTGCCATGGCTTCTTCGATTCGTCCCTCACTTTCTTCCTTCATGTTACCCTCCTTCTCTTCTTGCAACCCTTCTCAAAAGTTCTCTCTTTTTCATCTCGGTAGCGGTAAGCCAGAGCCATCTCTCTTTATGTCTTTCACCCTTTTGCAAATAGTCCCCAAAGATGCTATCTTTTTCATCTACCATTTGATCAATCAAAGATTTTATACCCAATTTAAAAGGGATTTATGTTTTTCCCATTTTTATTATCAAATCGTGCTTGTTTGTATTAATGTTGCATTTGTCATGTTCTTGTCACATGTTTTTGACAAGAATTGATACTCTTGCACGTTGAGGGTGGTGCGTGTGATTTTTATCAACTGGGGTTGTTCTTGGGTTGTTTTATGCAGGTATTAGACGGTTTCACAATTTTGGCCTGAAACCTTCTAAGTTTTTGAGGCATGATGATGATCACTGCATGAGGGCGAAGGCATCTGGGAACACATCCTCAACTGCTGCACCGGAAAATGCGCTGGATTGGGTCAAACATGACAAGAGAAGAATGCTTCATGTTGTGTATCGTGTTGGGGACTTGGACAAGACCATAAAGTATGTCCATGATTAAATAGTAGAACCTAAGAATCTATATAATTTTCTACATTCTTCATTCTTATGGGAGAGACAAACTTCTTGTCGTGGTTTCAGATTTTATACAGAGTGCCTGGGAATGAAGTTGCTCAGACAGCGTGACATGCAAGAGCAGAGACATACTAATGCCTTTCTTGGATATGGGCCTGAGGATGCACACTTTGCTGTTGAACTTACATACAGTAAGAGCTGTTGGCATTTCTGATAATTGCATAACTTCGCATTTTCTGAAATTTCTTTTACATTATTGAGACGTGAAAACTCTTCTGTTAATGTTGGTTTTCTTTTAACATGTTCCAGATTATGGGGTTGACAAGTATGACATTGGCGATGGATTTGGTCATTTTGGTCTTGCTGTTGATGATGTGAGTTTGCCAAACTTGTTGCTATGATTTGTAAACATTCTTCACTTGTAAAAAATATGTTTTTGTGAACTATTCCAAATGTGTCATTTTATTGTTATTATTGTGGGCATGAAGATGCAGTTGTGGTTATTACTTGGGATTTCTAAGTTCTTTCTGACCAATGTATAATATGAAATTTTCTTTTATTTATAATTATTTACTAGATTTCAAGAATAGTGGAACTTGTCAGAGCTAAGGGTGGAAAAATTACTCGAGAGCCTATGCTTATCAAGGGAGGCAACTCAGTGAATGCATTCATTGAAGATCCTGATGGTTATCAATTTGAACTTTTAGAAAGGCCTCCCTCTCCCGAGCCTTTGTGCAAAGTAATGCTTCGAGTTGGTGATCTTGACCGTTCCATCAAATTTTATGAGAAGGTGAAGGTCAATGCAATTTTACGTTGGTTTGCTGTGTTCTTGTTTTCTATACAGAACATTTATTCGTTTGTGATTACTTGCTGCTTAGGCTTTTGGTATGGAGCTACTTCGAACACAAGATGATCCAGAATCCAAGGTGCCCTTGATACTCATTCTGTTACAGATATTTGGAACTGAGATTTTTTAATGTATCTAGTGTATGCTTAATAGATAGTTTCTGATACCATTTTATCTGGGTGGAAACATTAATCTTGAGGGCAAGAGGGACAGAATCCCTTTCTGATCCTGAGGTGCAATGATCTCTTTCTGGGAGTTAGAAGTGACATTATGATATAACTGTACGAGCTATGGCATTTTGGTGTGTTTTTTCAAACCCAATTCTAAAAAAGTATGCTGTACTTGTTGCCTTTTGTTTGCCTCAATCAACTTGTTTAGAATGGAAGAATTCTGTGTCTGTGTCCCTACCAAATAACTGTTTGTGTATTTTTTTTTATTGTGTGAAATCATGTATCTGAGTGCGCATCGATCAACTTGATATAAGTAAGATTGTGCGATTATCATGTAGTGGTGAAATTTTTTCTTTTTCCCCGGGGCTATCAGAGGTTTGTTGAACAACTTGTGCCTTAGCATAAAAGTTGTATATAACATCTTTTTTCTTCTTTTATCGATTTATGATTCCATAAGTTTCCATCTATGTTTTAAGACAAAACAAGAATACCAACGTTAAACCAATGATTCCTTTTGTTTCTGCCTCCCATACAATCCAGCTGTATCTATATGGTTTTTGATGCCACTGAAACCTTCTATGTATGCAATTGTCCTTAAAATTACCTGTGAAGGTTAGCAAGCCCTTTTTTTGTGAGTTTACAATTGTCCAGAAGACACACACCAACATTAAGAACCATCATCCAATTAATTCTGCTTCCAATTTACTCCCTCATATATTTTGGGAAAGATTCTACATACTTTAACTAGCATATGCTTTCAGATTTATGTTTCTTTTGAAATACATCTATCATCGATTAATCTTTTGAGGTTTAAGTCATTTTTACCACTTGGTTCCATCTTGCTTTTGTTGTCCGAAAAATTGTTCCCATGGCTTGTTTGATGCATTGCATGTGATTGTATAAAAGTTTCTTCTTCCCTTTTTGGTAGAACACAATAGCAATACTGGGATATGGTCCAGAGGAAAAAAGTACTGTCCTGGAGTTAACTTACAACTATGGAGTCACAAAATACGCTAAAGGAGATGCTTATGCTCAGGTAAGCAGAAGTTCCTAGTATTTACATTCTTGATTACATCATTCGAATCTGCTAAGTAGTATTCATTCTTTCAATTTTGCCTTTTGTTTTCTGACGTAAGGAATATGGCTGAGTTTTCATATGAATTTTTTCATTGAAATGCTTGCTACCATGTGTTTCTCTGTGTTCACAGATTGCAATTGCTACAGATGATGTGTACCAAACTGCTGAAGCAATTAAACTTGCTGGAGGGAAGATTACTCGGGAACCTGGACCAATACCTGATATAAAGACAAAGATCACATCATGTGAGGATCCAGATGGTTGGAAAACTGTATGGTTCTGTGAATGTTTTCTTCTCTATTTCCATTTCGTTGTCTATTCATCATTTTTGTTAGAATACACTTTTGGTCACTCGTTATATTTGGTTTAGTCTCAAGTTTGGAAAGTTTTCACATTCGTTCCATAAAGTGTCTCTGTTAGACCAAATCAGCTTTTTCATCAGTTTACCACAAGTACTTCAACCTAACTAATACCATTAGTATGACACTTTTAAGGGATTAAAATGGAACTTCTTAAACTTAGGACAAAATACTGAAACAAAAAAAAGATAATGAACTAAAAAGTGTATTAGTCCATTAATGAAACATCTATGACTAACTTGTTTTCATCACCTCTTATGTACAGGTTTTTGTAGATAATATTGACTTCAGCAGGGAGCTGGAGTAGTTCTTATGAGTCATCATTGCAATTTTGGGACTTGATCAAAATTTGAGGCGATGAAAATATTTGCTTAAAATCTTTTTTATTTAAATTAGTTTTTTGGAAATTTTTCATTCTTTAGAAATACCTTTTATATAAGGATAAAAAATATATTTATTTATTATTTATGTTTAGAAAATCAAGATATTGTAAATATTTGATACTTTCTCACATTTTTTTTACATGTTCATAGAGCATGAGTAAAATAAAATGACAAATTTTTCATATAACATATTTCTTATATTTTTTATATTTTCAAAATCATAAAGAAAACCTAATTGAAGTGGTATTGTGTTTTTGAAGTTGTAGAGTTAGGGAATGTATCATAGAAGTCCATTGACATATTTAAAATATTTACTCAATTTAAATTTTTGTTCATTAATATATTTTAATTCTCTTTCAGTTTTGTAAATATAAAAATAATAAGTTGAATAGTATTGTACATGTTGGTGAATAGTAGCAATAAAGCAAATTGAGTTGAAGGATACTACAACTTACAATAAAATCTTGGGTTAATGATATTTATGGTCCCTCAACAGATGACCCACCTTTGATTGAAAATTTGGAATACTTAAACTTTAGTTACTGTAGTGAAGAAATGGCACTACAATGCACAAAAACTTATTATTTTAGCAATTAAAAATTGGATAACTAAAACAGAACAATCTATATCTCCAGTCAAGGATTAAGGAGGGAGATAAACTCTTGTTACAGTTTTATTGTTAAAAGATAATTCAGAAAGTTAATTAAGAATGTTATATTTAAATTATTTTTAACTTTAACTTCTAAATAATGTCAGACTATTAAAATACCAAAACAAGAAATGTTATCAAAGTATCCTGTTTTATCATTATTTATCAGAAAGAAAAGTTACATAGCTAATCACAGTTTGTTTTGTTGACTTTTATATGAGCAATATTAAACTCATATCAATGATGACTGTAATTAAATGGTAGGTAAAACCATTTTGCACAAACATTGTGCTCTATTTGTTATCAGTTAAAATAGAATTAGCAATGAACCTGATTGAATAATAAGTTTGGATATGAAAGATACCCAAATTTGATATGCAGAGTGAGAGTGGACTTGAATTGTGATAAGATTTAGTGGTTGAAGTGAATGAGAGAAAGCAATGATATTGAATCAGTGTGAAGTGAAGTTTTACCTTCCTAGTTAGTAGTATGCATCATTCTTTAAGTGCTGCACAGAAAAGGACAGGTTTGATTCCCACTCATGCCTCTGCTTTAGCCACTCATTATTCCTCTTCCTCTATTTACATTTATTCAACCATTTCAATCTCCATTCCTCACATTCTAAGAAACTTGACATGATTGAAGAAATTTGTAAGATTACTGTTCAATGGCATTTGAACATGTTTATGAACACACTTAATCAATCATAACACACCCACAAAATAATCACCTTTATCTTTATACCTATACTCAACGAGTTTCATCAATCATGTATGTACTCAATTGTGTCTGTTTGTAAGTGTGACTTAAATGTCTCAACTAGCATTCTTGCCTCAACAAACATGTGTGTTAAAGAGGAAGAGGGTGGAGATCCCGTATCAACTAGAGATAAGACGATTTTATTTTACTTCTTAATATGGTATTAGAATGAGTTAGAATCCATCCTAACGAAATTTGTTATTTTTTGGGTTTATCATTCCATCTATTATCGAATCGTTATCTAATAATCTATTAATGTCTAGTTCCATATTGTCTATATGTCCTGACATGAGGAATGTGTACTGCAGATCCCAAATTAACTAGAGATAAAGCAAGTTTAGTCTTTTCTTGACAAAAGGAGTGGTTTAATGGAACTTCAGATCATAGATGTTAATCAGATATGAAGTACCAAAAGGGAATATAATATGTTCTGCAAAACTACAGAAGTCAAATATACTATATAGTAAAACAGCAGTGTGCAGAAGATGGGACCATACATAGTTAACCAAAAGATATTAAAAGTATTAGGCCTTGCTCAAATTTCTAAAATCAGGTCCAATTGAATTATGGCCATAATTACCTTGTTTTCTTTCTTTGGTCCATAATCACCTTATTACTTTTACTCTCTTGATTTTCTTCATTTGGCCAAAGGGCATGCACTGATTTACTTATATATCAGCTTCCTTTGTTCTGTTCTTTCAAGTGTTACTCCTCTGCATCAACAATGAATCATGGCAGACAAAGCTCAAAGGTACCCTTTGGAGAGAAAGAACTCTTCACTTCATCATTTTTTCCCTTCTCTCCCTTCACCCTCTTCACACCAAATAATCACACCCTCTTCAGTTTCTGCCCCATGTTTTCTACCTTTGAATTCAATGAGCTGAACAATTCCAATTCCAATTCCAATTTCAATTCCTTCACACCAAATGAAGATTCATCTGGCTATTGTGATGTTCTTGAGAACCTTTCTTGTGCCAAGTCAGACACAGATTCATCCAATGAGGCATGTGGTGATGAATCAGATGAAGAAGTGAGTTTGGAGGAGTTGCTGCAAGATGGAAAAACAAAGGAGAAAGTTGAAGTATTGGCTGCAATGGTTGGAGTTGAAACTACTGATCCAGCAACTGTGCTGAAAGAAGTAGTGAGAATTCTTAAGGTTTTGAACAGGATAAATCAGTATCAGTTAAGTGCTTAAATGAGGTTAAGAATTTTAGTTCTTCTCATATCATGGCCTCAACCATTTTTTTTACTTCTTGAAATGTGACTTCTGCACTTTTTCTCATGTCTTTGAATCTAACACCTATAAAATATTGAGCTTCATAATTTTCAGTTGGGTATTTCAGCTTTGTATCTCCTTTTCTCAGAAAGTTAACACAAAAAATTCATCATGGGTGACTTCAACAGTTAATAATTTGTGTAAAGAATTACTTTAATAATCCAAACGAGATCGTTTATGTATAATGCTTATGAAAATACTGAAAATATGCACAAATTTTCCATGTGAAGAAATGTTCTGGATCACAAAGAGAAATGTATACTTGTCATAATTCCTGAAAAAAACATACTGAAAGACATTAATAGTTTTGTTTTGGCTTTTTCATTCTTTATCATGCATCAATGCTTCCAATAGTTTACTTTGACTCCAGGAAATACAACGTGTAAATGGTTTTTAAAACTAGATGTAACAATTAAGAACATAGATATTTAAAGAATGTTAATTAATTTTTCAACATTTTTAAGATATTATCTTCAGCTCACATGATTTTTTTCTTTTTTAATTTTGTGATAACTAATCAATGTCATTAAACATATGTTCGTCTAAATTAGATTTGAAAAAATAGGTTGAATAAGAGGATCCTAATAATAAGTAAAATGGAATGAGTCAAAGTTAAAAAAATACAAACCTAAATTGAAATGGTCAGATTTTAGTTTGATTTGTTTAATATCTATCTTAATAAGTTTAGGTTGGATTGATCTTCAAAAATAATAATTATAATTCTAAAAATATAAAAATAATATTATTTTATTAAAACATATATACATATTAAATCTAGCTAAAACGAGTTTCTAGCCTCATATAGGATGAAACCAAGACAATATTATTTTTCACTCCATCCCTTAGATTAAACATTTACCTATTTTCCCAATGTTAACATTAATTTTACCAACCATTACATTTTAATTTTGTATCTCACATGTCATAAAATTTAAGTTTAGATCTTTTATATTAATTTACCCAATCTTTATCATAAAATAAAATAAAATAAATTGATATACATTAAACCACTTTTAATTATTGATGAGATATTAGACAAGATTAAAATACATAGTTTACAGCTTCTTATAAAATCAAATCAATGGAAAACAGTTGTGGAGGGAAGAAATAAATAGAATATCCTTAAGTATTGTGTTGTTTTGAAGTAAAAGGTACATTCTTAGTTACAAAATTTTCAATAATATTTATTTACATTTTTATTTTACTTTCATTAATATTTAATAAATATATTTTCACTTTAAATTTTGTTTAATACTAATCTTCGTCAAAATCTAACTTTTACATGTATCATATTTTAATAATATATTTTTTAAATCAGTAACATATTTAATTTCTCTACAATATAATTTAATCCATAATATTCATCATGTACTTTTAATATATATATATATATATATATATATATATATATATATATATATATTTTTTTATCGCTATAAATATATATATCTATCTTTTTTTTTTTTATTAAAAAATACAAAAATATAGATATATTTTTAAAGCGTGTAAAAAAAATATATATATATATATATATATATATATATATATATATATATATTAAAAGTACATGATGAATATTATGGATTAAAT
>Ga0099822_1001487_pt1 | contig 27440 bp, 9 predicted proteins | sample CowpeawhiteBW_FD_76839 | JGI IMG/M metagenome (GOLD analysis project Ga0099822, IMG submission 76839) | Root nodule microbial communities of legume samples collected from California USA - Cow pea white BW | ecosystem: Host-associated > Plants > Roots > Nodule | place: USA: California | collected... | reverse complement strand
AAATTTTTTTTATTTTTTTATATATAGAAAAATATTTTATAAAAAATTTAAAATAAAAAATAAAAAATAAAATATATATATATATATATATATATATATATATATATATATATATATATTTCAAAAAAAAAATAGGTTATTCTAAACTAGATCATTCTAAACATGATAGATAACATATAGATACTACTCATACCTTTCGACCTATTCTCATTCGTAAATCAAAATATTTCATCACAAAATTGTGAATGCAAAACATGTGTCACAATATCAAATGATAACTTTATAAAACAATTATAAATTTGTATGATTATGACGAAAAAAAAAAAGGACACTAGTCCGGACCCCTCTTTTTTCACAGTACCTGTTTAAATGGTTGCCGGTTACATATATCTATTATAAAAATTCAAATATTTATTGAAAAATTGACATTCAATAATAATTCACATTTGACAATTCCTTTCTACCAATCAAATAAACTTTAGCATATATCTAATTGAAACCTAAAAAATTTTGTGTTTAAAGATTAGTTGAATAATTGTGGATAAGGTAGAGTTTTGTAGAAAATTGAAAAGTTTGACTACATATCTTTGATATTATATATTTGATTTATTAAAAAAATTATTAGAAAATATGGTGTAGGAAAAGGAATAAAGGAAAGACAACATGCAGTTGTCGAAACTACAAATGTGAAGAAGCACAAAGTAGGGATACGTATCGTACTAGCTACAACTAGCACCCCACCAATAATTTCCCCCCAAAATAATTGAGATAGATAGCACAATCTATATAATTGTTAAGTGCATCGTCACTCGCAAAAAAAATATATAAAAAAAAAAAGAAGAAAAATGCTATTTTGTGAAAATACTTTTCACCAGTGAAAAAAAAACGTTTTACAATGAACTTGATTTTCGAGTAATTGTTATTAAGAAGTGAAATAAGTTTAATTTAATTTTACAAAATTAAATTATAAAATGATATTTGTATATATACAATATAAATTTATATTATTACTAAAAGTTTCACGTTTCTTGCTAATTTTATTTTGAATTTTTTTTATAAAAAATACTAATAAGTTTTGGTATGAAATATTTTTTATTAATTTTAGTTAATACATTCTTACCCATTCGATCTAAGTTTTTTTTAATATGAGATTTGCACTCATCCTAAATCAACTTTATATTAAATTGATGTAATTTTTCACTATAAAATTTACAAAAATCTCTATCTTAAATGATATTAATTTTGTTTTAACTTTGTTATTGAGGTAATTAAATATACATTTTCATTTTTATCAATTGACATATGTATTATAACCATCGATGGAATTCAAACAAAATTAAAAAAAATGAAACTAATGTATTAAAATTGTAATTTATTTATTGTCCTATAAACTAAATACATAAAAATACATGTTCACTGTGTTAGAAATCTTACATCGTCTATAGTAAAATTAATTTATAATGGTTAAGTAAATTTAAATCTTACCTTACAAAATTTATATATTCTAAACGAATTTGTTCTTTGTCAGGTCTATCATGTCATCAATGTAATTCTTACACGCTCGAAATACATATTCCTCTAATAAATATATTATGTATTATTAATTTTGTTGGTGGTGACCAATCTCATTCTTCTTCAAGCTCCGTGTCAAAAGCACGATAGGTTGCCTCCTTTTGTTGCGGTTTGCGATGAGCAGGGCCACCAAGAAGCTCCTCCTTCTCGCTTGTACAAGATCCCATTCATGCAAAACTCTTCTGACACTATGTCTCTTTGCCCTCTCTCATTATCACTCCAGAGGCCATTGATGTGTTAAAGGTCACTATACCAATGAGAAACTGATGGGGTGCTTTCCTTGTTTTTTTATGGATTCCGATATTAGGGTTTGTTCCTACTTATCCCAAATAACTTATTTGAGATCATAAACCTCACAACGTGTACTTCTTCTTATCTTACAAACTCATACTTTCTGCATTTTCTAAATCTGCATTTAATATATTAGTGTAGTAATAACTGATATATTTTTAAAAATGACAATTATTTGGTTAAAAATAAAAATACAAGATGAACGATAAGAAAATATTTGTTTCAAATGTTGCATTCTCAAAATTATTGTAATTGAAATATTATTCTTAAACATACATAAAATTATGCTATTATTTTTTTATATATTATTAAAAAATATTTACCAACATAAGAAAATATATTAGCTAACAAAGATTCTAGTCCAAAATATTTATGTATAATAGCTAGTAAACATTGGTAAACACAAAAAATATAAGCTCTACCCTCCAACTGAGTAAATTTTTTCATTTAATATAGTCGAATTCATAGTAAATAACACACTTTCAGTAAACTTGTTTAGTAAACTTGTGATAACAGTGGAGGACTAAGTAAGAATTAGAAAGGTCTTCCTGATCACAAATTAAGTGTTTAGTATTCTTTACATGAAAAATCTACCCATTGCATTTCCTGTTGCCATTCATGTAGAGCTTATAATTATATTTTGACCATGAAGTAACTCACATGTTGCATAGTAAGAAAATTGCTCTGCTTAAAACATCTGTTGCAATATTAGAGCAAATATGTAATCTTTTATCTCACCTTCTAAAAATGATAAAAACTGAATTAATAACTAATATAACATTTTGGCTCGTCTTATTATATGCTAATCAAAACTAATTTCTATGGTTGAGAGTGAGAATTAAGGTTTACATATATGTGCAAATCTGATTTAATCGTTGATATAATTTACATTATTATGTTTTCAGTTTTGTTTATTTTTATTTTTTATTGTTGTTTCATTATTATTATTTTTTGGATATTTCATAATTTATTTAATAAATTTGGAAAAGATAAATATTTGGTTTATATTTTGCAAATAAGTGAAAATCTAAGAGATTTAAGAAGATTACCAACAAAACTAGTTATCCACCGAGTTTGTTATTTCAATTATAAATCATCAAAGATATGGAGTATCAAAAGATTAAAAGATGTATATCCAGGATATTTTAGTATGATCAAGTACAAAATGGTGAGGACAGAACATGGTTTGAAAAGAGTGTTCATTAGGAAGTGGGACAATTATGAATGGTAATGGAATATGGCCGGGAGAATAGAATGGTTTGAATGGGAGAGACCTTAAATTGAAATGTTCTCGCAAGACATTCATAGGATAACTCTTGCAAGGGGAAGAAAGGATTGTTGGATGTGGAATGATGGTGAAGATAAGGTTTATAAGTTAAATCAACATATCAAAAGTTACAAGAAGCAAGTGTTGCAAATCAACAACACTTCTTCGATTGCTTCTGGAGAGCAAAGGTTATCCCTTCTACGAAGTTTTTTATATGGCATGTTATTCTAAATGGAATACCCATAATGGTTAATTTAAGACATAGAGAGGGGTATTCCTAAACAACGACAATTGTGTTATGTGTGGTGAGCATGAAAAGAGCATAACTCATTTATTCATTACCTGTAGAGTTGCTACCAAAGTATGGAACATGTGTACTAGATGGACAGGGACATTGGGGATAAGTCATAATCAGGTACAAGCACATTTTGAACATTTTCACCTATTGGACCTCAACCACAAAGGAAATATGCTATGGAGGGGGGTATGGGTTGCTATAGTGTGGAATCTCTGGAACCATAGGAATCATGTAGTATTTAGGAACAAACTACTAGATCCAAATGAAATCTTCAATCTGCCCCAGGTGAAAGTATAGGCATGGTTGAAACATAAAAATGTAAATGTAACATTTTCATTTTCTGATTGGTGCTTTTGTCCCATTCATTTAAGATCAATAGGTAGGCACCCATGACATACTTAGGTTTGTTGGAATATTAAGAAGTAGGAATTTACTCAATCTGAAGGAGTTTTTACCATAGGGAGGCTTTACATTAAGGTGTAGCATGGGAGAGGAATAGTGCATTCATGAGTTAGGAAGAATAACATGGTATTTGTAAAAGGATATCTATGATTTATCACCTAGACTTTGTGGTCTAGAGTGTTTTGTTTTACTGCAATTGTAGTTTTTAGTATCTACCAAAGAAGACTCATTTATGGAAATCTTCAATGGACGCAACATCATTCATGCCAAAGTATTAAGAAAGTTGTTGTAGGTGTTTAAAAAAGATGAAAAACTCTTTAGAGGCATATATATTAAGACAAATTTTGTGACGTGAGCTTTTAGTGGAGGATTTGTATTCTACTCTAGTATCTTAATAGATCAATGTATTCTATTCTCCTCTTGGTAAGTTGTCTAGTTATATATTATAGTTTGTGGTAGTTTGTTATACAAGAATACAATTTTGGTAAGTTTTTTTGCTTAAAGTACAAACTTTAAGGTCCATTATATGCATTTTATATAGTTGGATAATCTTGTAAGTATGTATAAGGTTTAAGGTACCCAAAATACTCTATTATATATGTATACGTGTTTTTGTCAATAAAAAAAACAAATATAATTATACAAAGGATAAAAACACATGTGATAGTAAGAGCCTACTTAGTTTTAAATGACAGGTATATAAACATCTTTTCTCATGTTCATACATCACCTTGGTATTTAACGCTAACCACAAAAAAAAAAAAAAATCAATTGAACCACAAGGTTCAATCTATAGTCTGTTTTTAATTTGAGATTTGAATCTCTTAAGAGATCATAGACATTCTATTCCATGGGGTTCTTAAATTTATTCACGACTTCCCCCACTTGTGTTCTAAATTATTAAAATATTTTCTTCACGTTTTTTAATAATAGTTTATTTGTATCAATTTCCTGAGAGGGTTGTTTTATTTCGTACTTGCTTTCGTTACAAAGGTCTTTTTCATCACAATATATGTTGAATCATTTGGAGATATTTTTAAGACAATTTTAAGTGGGTGTAACTTCGTTGTAAGCAAAACAGTTATGGCTACCCTCATGTCATTGTTTATGTTCCAACCAAAACATTCTACTAAATGTTATAAAAAGTAATTTTATGTATTTTAAATTTGCTCACTTACATTGTAAAAAAAGTTCTTGATTCTCAAGAAAGCTACATTCTTATTCTATCTAACTACACTATATCTTCTCTTAATTCTTTTAGCATTTCAAATATATTCCTAGGAATATAAAAAAAAACATTAAAAATACATAAAAACTCAATCTCTTATTTTTAGGTATATTTATAAATAAACATTTCAAATATGATATTTTTAAGGATGTGATTCATGAGACTGCATTATTATAATTTTGAACCATCATTCTCATATCTAAAAAGGATTTATAAACGTCACAACATAATGCCATAATTTAAACTAATATATTAAACTAGATTTAAGGTAAAACTATTACAAGATATTATCATAAAGGAATTAATTAATATATAAGAAGTGATTCACTCTAACATTGCCTTAATAAAAGGTAATTTAAAGCAAATACATGGCTAAAAGGAGTTACCACAACTTTTTGATGATTTACCTAACTATTGTTGGAAGGGATATATTACAACAAGATATGGTGGGTCGTGGGATAGATTGATATATCGTTGGTTGTTGTTGGTTGCAAACAATTGTTTCTTAATATATGTGAAATCTATGAAACAAGAAAAGATGCATTGATTTGGCTTTTATCAAATCATTGTACAGTAATATTGCTTGATATAAATCAGTCCAATTTCTGGTCGAAGTCATTCAGGATGTTTTTTGATGACGATGATGATGGTGAGTTCATAAAGGTGGTGAGAAAAATGGTGACTGTCTTCAACAGTATATCATACATGTTATGTTACTACAAAAGTAGAAATTTTTTTGAACAAGGGTTTATAAGCTTTTGGAAAAAGTGTTGTTTAAAAGGATGTTTAAACTCTGGTTATGGTTATTGTATTTCTCATTTTCAGATACCACTTGTTATGACAAGATGAAAAGAAACAGATTAAGAGGGGTTTCACTGGGGAGAACAACACCAATGAGACCTGAGTCCAATCACATAAGGCATTGACACCACTCTCAACCCAAAACCTTAAGGCAATGGGTTTATGGGTCTTTATGCTTATATAGTGTTATACTTTCTTATTTCTGGTCAATGTGGGACTTAGACTCACACTTGGATTCTTAACAGTTATAATAGTTATTAATGGAATATCTGTTTTTTTCTTTGGTATGGGACATGGTGTTAAAAAAGTTTATCTGTCGAAAATTTAAGTGTAAGTCTAAGTCTTATATTAAGTAAAAATGAGAAAGTTAAATGGTATATATCTATTATTTTAAAATTTTAGGTTAGAGATTGTGTTAATTCCTTAAATGTGTATTAGAGATTTCGGTAATGGGCACAATTTTGTTATAAATCACTTGTAATAAAATTTTGTATTTTCTTCGTACTTTTTTATTAAAAGGTTAATCTTACACCGTTGCATATTTTAGTGGTTGTTCTCTATATTCATGGATGAAAAATCCAGATTTTTATGCAATTTGGCGGTTTATTTAGGGAGAAAATAAGAGATTTGGGAAAATGAGATTTCACTACAAGGAATTTTTAATAAATTTTAACATAAGATAATAATTGTGTTCATGATAATGTTAATTTTTATCGAAATGTTATATCAGTTAGGTTCAACATCTAATCAAATTAAGTTATTATAAAACCGTAATAAAAACTATCAAATCATAGGGGAAAACATGTCTTTCTTGTTTAATATTCAGTAGGTACTACATTCAAACTTTTAAACTTTTAAAGATCACAAAATTTGATGAATGTTAAAATACATCATATCTTAAGAAATCAATCATATACATAATCCTAACAGACGTAGAAAAATGCTTGAAAAAGTAAATAAAATGTATATAAGAAGCTTTTTTCTATCTAATTAAAAATTAATCAAAGTTATTATTATCGTTATATATAGGTTAAATTACTTTTTTTGTCCATCTATTTGTTAAGTAATATTAGTTTGGTCCTCAATTTTTTTTTTATCTCAATTTAGTCCTCATTTTCTTAAAAATGATTCAATTTGGTTATCGTTGTTAATTTTGACCAAACGGTGTTAAGTCAATGTTACATGTCAATTTCTGATTTTTTTTGAATTTTTTTATTTTTTATGTGTCACGGGTTAAAATGATTCAATTTGGTCCCTATATTTGTTTTAATTTCAATTTAGTCACAATTTTTGTAAAAATGAAGTAATATTATACTCATTAAATTGACACTCAATTTAGAATTTAGTTTTTGTATAAATCTTGTAATGATATTCTTACTAAAATTGACATTTTTATTAAATATTTGTAGAAATATTTTTAAACAAGATTTTAGTTTTATTATTAAACAAAGTTAAACCCCAAACTTAATTTCAACAATTAGCAATTTTGTCATCATATATAAAGACATCAAGTGTATCATATTATACAAACTTAATGAAGATTAAAAATCAAATAACTTGTCACACATAAGTTTTGGAACTAAATTTAAAGTTTAAAACAAAAACCAAAGTTTAATGTTTTGTATAGAATTTAAAGTTAATTTAAAATATTTCTATAAATATTTAATAAAAATGTTAATTTTAGTAAGAATATGAACATAAGATTTATAAAAAGGTAAATTGAGTGTCAATTTAAAGAGGAACAATATTGCTTCATTTTTACAAAAAATTGGGACTAAATTGAAACTAAAAACAAATAAAGGAACCAAATTGAATTATTTTGACACGTGACACAAAGTGACACGTGTAAAAAATTTAAAAAAATAGAAAAAATCAAAATTTGACACATGACGTTGACTTTAACACCGTCTAGTCAAACTAACGGTAAGGAATAAATTGAATCATTTTTATGAAAATGAGGATCAAATTGAGATAAAAGAAAACTTGAGGACCAAACTGATATTATTTGATAAATAGAAGGACTAAAGGAGCAATTTAACCTTATATATATTACTGAAAATTTATGCACATATGTTTTATTTTTTTAATTTTAAAAGTAAATATAAATAATTTTTAAAATTCTATTATAAATAATTTTTATTTATTTTTGTAAATAATGTTTATCATAATCAAGTCTATTCTTTACTAATATTTATATATCAATTTGGTCTAACTCAGAATACTTGCCTTTAGCTCGCATAAGTGAGAATAAAAAAGAACTCTGAGTTAAAAAACTAATAAAAAAAAAGTTTACAAGATAAAAATAGAAATAAAAGTTTCATGGATCATGCTAACTCTGTATGAATGAATCGGTCTCAGGTCAAAATACACAGGTTAGACTTTTATGAAGTGTTACTCACACATTTATATACTTCTTTCTTTTTATATATGTGGAACTCATACATTTATATACAAACATATAGTTTTTTTTTTCAAACACATTATTCATTAATACTTATATAAAAAAATAAATTCAAATAGACTCCTTCACAAATATGTTTTTGACATCTTTAAAAATTACTATTGTTAAAAAAATCAAAATTATTCAATAATAGCTTTTTAAAAAATTATTTTTAACTAATTTAAAAATAATTTCATATACTTTTAACATTAAGGATAATTCAGTAGTCTTTATTATTATATTTAAAAATAAATTATCTATTACATCAATAAAATCATTCTAAAACTTCTACAAACTTTATCTTCAAATTCATTCACTTTTATCTTTAAATTCTTTAAAAAAACACAAAAATTTTATCCTCAAATTCATGTATCACTTTCTTTCAAATTCATTTTACGAGAATGATATTTTGACTAACTTTTAATCCATCATCTGAATCATTCTTAGATCATCACATCATATAACTAAAAAAATAGAAATAGATAATTGAAGGATGATTGGAGTGATGGATCGAAAGTGAGTAAAAAACCGTTAGTCAAAATATATATTTTCCTTCATTTTAACAAAATAACACATAGACATTGTCAATTTTTTCTATTCCTTTTGCCCAAATTATATCATTCTACTTTAGGTATTACTCTCATATTTAATGTTTTCCCCAAATTTATGCAAAGCAGCTGCTATCCATCTTTCTGAAATAATATATTAGATGTAAAATATGTCCAAACAATGTTCAGAAGAATTGTTCGACATCTAACACCATTTTGGCTATGAAGTTGACCATTCATGTCAGACAATAACTCCCATGTAAAACTTATTGATGTATTAATAAATGAATTATTAGTTTAAATTAAATATTTTTTTATTTTTATGTCATTTTATGTTTAAATATGAATTTTTATATATTTAATACATTACATAGTTGTTAAACTAAACAAACGATTTCAGAGTAATATATAATTATTACGTTCAACAATTAGATCTTTTCCTTAATATCATTTTTGTGACCTAAAAATGTATTAATAATGTAAACCTTGATTTAATTATAATGTATATTTATGTATTACAATTTTAATTATAATGTATTTCTATATATTTAATATATTATAATTAATTTTTTATTTATTACTAAATTTAATTATATAAAATAAATATCTAATTTTGTATGTTATTTTTTCTTCTTTTAATGTTCTTTTTTTTTCTAATTCTATCCTATCGATCTACAATTGTCACATTTTGTCTGGTTCTTGGCCCAATAGACCCCAATAAAAGTTCTTTGTTGCGGTCAACGCTGCATAACATAAGTCATGATCCACAAAACCAAAGTCCAAATCCTAATCAGTGAAATTTATCTTTATAAAAATCTAAAATACTTTATAATAAAATATTCATTGGTCAAGATTTATTTTTAAGCTTTACTAAACTTTTTCTACCAACTTTAATTAAACTATTTTCGGTCAATATTACTTTAAAAAAATTTCAGTCGACATAATCAAATGTAAACATAAATTAACCTTAACCAATAAAAGTTGAAGGTAATATTACCATTAATTCAAAATTAATCTATTAGTAAAAAAATTGATCGACGTTAATGGGAGAAACTTAGTAGCTTTAATAAAAAAATATATATTATAAGAATGAAATAGAATAAAAAAGTTGAATTAAAATTCTTTTAACCTTTATGCTTTTAGTCTTTAAATTTTAACATTAAAATTATTTTTTTCCAAAATTTTTATATATTTTGATCTCAAAATTTAAAAAATTAATAGATATTATTATTTTAACCCATCTAAATATATCATATAAATTAATTTGATCACAAATTTTTACAAATTTCATTCTATACTCTACCCTAAAATCATCTCTAAATCTTTTAATAAGAACCAACTTCACCTGGTAATTCATATCTCTTTCCCTCTCTTTTCCGCAACAACTTCATCCTCTAATATTTTCCTGTCTTTTCCTTCTTCTTTTCAAAATCCATCTATAAAAAACAAAAACAAAAACAAAAAAAACACTACAATATGTACTTAAATATAGTTTGATCTAAACCAACGTGGTGAATTTAAAATGGAAGGAAGCGTTTATGATTGAGAGTGGAAAAATGCATTGGGCATTGAAGTGTTTTAGGTGGTCACGAGGCGAATGCTTCGTCACCTACCCAACCCACCCTGCTATTAATTTCTTTCATCCAACAACCCTTTCTTCCTCGTAACCACTTTTCCATGACTCTGCTGCGACCTCTTGCCATCTTCTTCCTCTTCGTTGCTCTCTACTGTGGGCTGGACCCCTTCCACCACAGCCCAATAGCCCATTTCCCGGAATTCCAGACCAAGAGGGTGGACTTGCCGTCATGGTCCGACTTTCCCGCCGACCAAGACAAACATAATCTGTTGCAGAAGTCCGAGATTAAGTTCCTGAACCAGGTGCAGGGACCAGAGAGCATTGCCTTCGATCCTCTTGGTCGTGGCCCTTACACTGGTCTTGCTGATGGAAGAATCGTCTTCTGGAACTCTCACTCTTGGGTTGACTTTGCTTATACCTCTCCCAATAGGTACTACCTACCTCACTTCACTCCCTCACTTTACTACACTACTCTTCTTAACTAGGTTTATAAAAATGTTCAAATTCCCAATTTAAATTTGTTGCCCGTTTTAATTCTGCTCTGTAGTTTCGTAATAGGAAATGAAAATCCCTTTTTTTTTTTCTCTTAGTGGATTACGTGATTGATTATACCCCTTCTTTCTTTTCTACACCGTTCCTGCAATTTTGTTATGCATGAAGTAAGATGGGCACATGATCTCATACATCGTAGGACAGTTTTATTAATGGTATTATATGGTTTTTGTGCATTTTATATGATTAGTACTTTTTTATGTAACTATTTTTTTTGTGATAGAAAAGTGTTTTTTAGTTTAGCTATTGAAAATATCAAATGCAGATGGTGGTTTGACGCAATTCTGTGGGATTTTTTTATCCAATTGGATGACGGTGTTTGAAATGCATAAGAAAAGAAAAGTAATATTTAGATTTAATTATGTCTATTTAGAGACACGGAAGAGCCTCCTTTTGCAAACTTTGTCTTATAATATTATTGGCTTTTTAAAGAGACATGTGAGTTTAAAACTGACTTTGTTGTAGCAACAACTTGAATCTTATAATATGTAACACGTCGTTGAAGTTGAGGATGTTGGAAAGATTTTAATAAAAGTTGGTTGTCTAGGCTAGGCTTTTATGACTCAACTTCCTCCGATATCGTCTTTTTTCTTTTCTTTTTTCAGTATTTTGTATTTTGGCCTTTATTAGAACTTAAACAATTTATCAGATGCACAAACTTTAGAGTGTCACTGGTCATTGATCCATTGAGCTCGTAATCTCAATAAAATTAGTAATAATAAATATATAAAATTAACGAGAGAGGAACCAAGCCAGTAATTCGGCTGTGCGACAATTATTTTAATATAGGAATATTAACAACGTTAGAATATTTGGGGGGTGACCTTGCACCTGTGGGTGACCCCGTTCCCTTTGTCACTTTGAAAATAAGTTTTTCTAACGATGAAAAGTTTGTAACTTAACAGCCTATTTCAAATCCATCATAGCTGCATTCATAGATGAATGGCTTAATTGGATAAAATCTATGAATTCTTTACTTGAAGATGTTAACAGAACTATCAATGCAAGCCTTTAGTCTGTGATTTTCTACCCCACACATCATATTCCATGATACTGTTGTGAGACGCTACCTTCTTGTGACATGATTGATGGACCTTACATGCCAGTGTCATTTTGTAATTAAGTTTAAACACAAATCTTTATCATTTGAGTGATGACTAAATGTTAACCTTTTCCCTCATCCAGATTGTGGCTAAGTTTGCATACAATACCATTTCCACTTTATGGTTATGATTTGTTTCTAAACACAGGTCGGAGATATGTAACCCTGTAGCATCTGCAACCCCATTTAGTTATGTGAAGACTGAGCATATCTGTGGAAGGCCTTTGGGGCTCAGATTTGACAAGAAAACAGGTGATTTGTTCATTGCTGATGCATATTTTGGGCTCTTGAAGGTGGGGCCTGAGGGTGGCTTAGCAACATCTCTTGTAACTGAGGCTGAAGGAATTCCACTGAAATTCACTAATGATGTTGATGTTGATGGGGAAGGGAATGTTTATTTTACAGAGAGCAGTGCTCATTATCAGAGGAGGTAGGATTTTGATCGTTATCAGAGTTGCAAGTTTTTATTTTGTCACCGTTTTGGATAAAAGTATTCTAACATAATTATAATGTACCACTGCTGAAAAGGGAATACTGATACCATAATGAGGAATGTTGAACTCTCATGTTGCCACACATCACATTATAGAAGTGTTACATTAGTATGTGTTAATGGAGGTGTGGGCATGATATTATTGGGAAGTGTTATACACTTTAGTCGATAACTATAAATACACCATTGGGTTCTTTTTGTTTCTAAATCATACTCAGTTAAAAGAAATGACATGTTTAAAATGTTTGTAAAGGTTATTATTGCTGGAGTTTATGGGAGTCCTACACTTTATAGAAATGAGAAATTTGAATAATATAGGAGAAAGATCCAATCTACTACCTCAGGGCTTGGAATTTTAAAATGCTTATTCTTTATTGTTTCATCTGTTTTGTTGTAGTGATTCTGACATAATTGTTGTACAGGAATTTCCTTCAGCTGGTATTCTCTGGGGATGACAGTGGCAGGGTTTTGAAATACAATCTAGCCACTAAGGAAACCACTGTTCTTTTTAGGAACATTCAATTCCCAAATGGCATTACCTTAAGCAAGGATGGTTCCTTCTTTGTCTTTTGTGAAGGGGTTGTTGGCAGGTAAATCTAATATATCATGTTTCAGCATTTTCTATGCTAACCTTTTGTGTAGAATTTCTTATATGTTCTTAAAGCAAAAAAGGTTTCTGGCTTTTTTTTTTTTTTTTTTTTTCACAATGGGTTCTTTTAATATTTGGTCTTTAACCAAGCTGAATGACGCCATGTGATTCATATAGTCAACCTTATCATCAACGTGTTTTCCACTTGCTTAAATCTTAATACAAAATCAAAATGCTACACTTCTAATTACAAAAAACTTCTCTTGCTTTGAAGAACCTATGAATTTCTCCCAAACTTTGTTATTTACCACCTTTACATGAGCATACTTTATACTCAATTCGGCATAAGAAATTTAGTTCTTATTTATTCAAAGCCTAATACTAATAGATTTCTCTAGGTTGCAAATGATGAAAATCCAGTTTATTGATTGTTGCTGTTAGCTGATGGCAATTACTTCTATATCTGAATTCAAGTTACTGCAAAAGTTACCTTCTCAAACCATTTCTTGTTATGTAGGTTACGTAAATACTGGCTGAAAGGAGAAAAGGCTGGGACTTCAGAGATTTTAGCCATCCTACCTGGATTTCCTGACAATGTGAGAGTCAATGAAAATGGTGATTTTTGGGTAGCTCTTCATTGTAGAAGGTATTTGTATCCATACTATTGTGGTCTGTACCCAAAGATAAGGAAAATCATACTCAAGCTTCCTATACCAATAAAATTTCATTACATGCTACAAATAGGAGGTCACCTACATGCAGTAGTTATTAAGTATAGCCCTGAAGGTAGAATTTTGCAGATATTGGAAGACAGTGAGGGGAAAGTTGTTAAAGCGGTAAGTGAGGTGGAGGAAAAGGATGGTAGACTATGGATAGGAAGTGTTCTCATGCCTTTTGTTGCAGTGTACAACTTGAAATGAAGCTCTTTAGATTCTCTTTGCTATGTTGTTGACTTGGCAATTGAAGAGGGTTTTGATTCAACATTATCAATAATGGATCTTAAATTCCTCGTTTGAAATTGAAATGCTGTGCTGTAACGAGTTTTGCTTCCACATTACATTACACTGCTGGTGTTTTCATTGATAAACATTTATACTTATCATTTGTGGCTACTAGTGTTTTCATTGATTAGCAAAATGAACAATGAATGCCCAAAATATTACTTTGGTTTGGTTTGATATTCGAAATTGTCAACTTATATGAATTGGTATTCAATGAACTTAACTGCAACGGAAGTACATAACAAGTTTAATATTGTGACCGTGTCTAAAAGGTTAATGTAATTCTGTGCTAGCGAGAAGATTGAAAGTAAATATTATTTGAAAGATTTAAAAGAAGATAGTAAAAATGCGGATTCGTTTGAAACTCTCTTCAACTTTTGGAAGTTATTTTGTCCAATCTGAAAATCATTTTTGGCTTTCAAATTTGGATGGTCTGAAAATTAATTTGAAAGTCAATGACCTTTGGGTGTTTTGTACAAAAAAGAAGGTATTTTCCACAATCTCCAAGTCAATCTGGACACTTAAAAAAAAAGTTTGTAATTATGATGCATGGATACAATACGCGTATGAGATATAACAAGTATCTAATACATTGATACGTTTATTTTAAAAATAATAAGATACGATGTGTAATAGATACGTGATATATGAATATTGAAAAATGTATAATAATTCTTAAAAACATAATAAATATATGATTGTTATTGTATGAATCCAAATTAAAACCTTAATAGCTAATGTTAATGACCAATTTATAAGCCAATTTATAATAGAAACTATATTAGTTACCAATTTATAGACCAATTCTAATTTTTTGAACTATTTTAGTTGTCAATAATGTTTAATTTATAAATTGGTACCTAAATTGGTCACTATAGTGACTAATTATTTTTTGTCATTAAAATTAATCATTATTAAAAAAATTTCTTGTAGTCGACTACGATTTTATAAATTAAATACTTCGTTGATAAGTATTGATAGAATATTCTAAAGTGTCAGACATGGATACGTGATCCAAGTTGAAATATCGGTACATCTTAGGTTCGTAGATTGTGCAATGGAGATATCATTTGTGGCTCCCGAAAAGTATTTTTTTCTAGTGCATAATTTAGAAGCTTCTAGATTATATAATTCTAGAATTATATTGTACATCTTGTTTTCACAATTTATAAAGGATAAAATAGGAATTTTATATTCATGAGGATGAAGGACAAAAATATGGAGATGCAGGAGAATTCGCAGTAAAAATATTGTGCAAGGACCATGGGTTTTTTCCTCTTACACCCCATTATTATTAATTGCACTTCATATTAACCAAAAAAAACTAAAATACCTTTTTAACTGCACCATGCCTGGCAGCTGCTGGGTCTCCCCACCTCTCCTAAACTTCTCCCGGTCTTCGGTACCGTATTGCTGATGTAGCCATTGTCATCTTGATATAGTCTCCATTCTACTATGTCAGAGGAAAACTAAGAAAAGAGGGTTCATTTTGAAAAAAAGAAAGAAAAAAACTCATTATGAAAGCTATTATTTATGTATCAAAAAGTTTATTCTAAAAATTTTATTATAAAAAACTCATTTCAAAACGCATTTATGTTGAGCCTAGCTTGTGTGTGTTGAGCCTAGCTTGCATAACAAAGGAGAAAATAAAAATAAACTTAAAGTAAAGTAGGTGCAGAATTTTTCACTTAAAAACTAAATTGAATGCATGAATGAAACTAATTAAGAGGTGGAAGTCTAATACAAAATGCATGATATATGGAATATAATGGGAATGGTAAGCTAAATTTAAAGTAAAATGAATAGCATCATAGCTGGATATAATGAAATCACTAAAATAGAATTGTGCTACATGATTTTAGAATTGTTTAAACTGCAAAACTAAATTAAATGCCATAGAATGGACAAGACAGACGAACCTAGAATCAACGCATTTGAAGATTGGAACCACATCAAAACCATTCAGTGATTGGACCAATAATTCCTTCTCCACTCAAGAAGACATCTTGACAAAATATGTCCACTTTGGGGTCGAATAGTTTCTAACAGAAATAATAAGATGTACAGAATCTAGAATTAGTGTACAAGACACAAGAACGCTATTTTACTTTATGCATCTGATCATGAAATTGAATATTCGTTATGTTGAAAGGTGTGTTGAGATTTTAAAAATTCAAACTACAAATGAAAACAAAGAAACTTAAATTGAAATCATAAAGATTGGTAAAACTAGAATGCATATTCACTGAATTAAATTGCAAGGAAAGTTAAGATTCTAACTAGAAAACACAACAAAATTAAACTACATGCATAACTATTGGTCTAAACATAAATCTTATACTGCAAGAACATGAAAATAAATTGCCAAAATGTAAATTAGGCAAGAAAAGAGAGTAATAGAATCTTAACATCTTTGACAATAAAATACAAATGTAAAATTGTACTAACAACAATATTGGCTCAAACGTATTGAGTTCAAAAAAGATAACATATAAAGCGATCACTCAAAATGGATGTCAAGGTCACTTTGTACTCATGAGAACCTTCCTACAATCCTTCTAGTGTATGGTAGTAACAGTCCTTAGTCCCTAGGCTACTTTGCGCTCTAAGAACTTGGGACAACCAACTTGACGAACAAGTTGGTAAATGAAGCATTATACTATCCATGTTATTGTCAACATGAATTGAAAAAAAATGATGTTATCTAATGAAACTAGTGATATCCCAAAGGTGAAATGGGAAAAACTTGAAAAGGAGATACGTAAATATATAAAGCAAAAGGAAATATGAAAATTCATTTTTTTTGCATAAAATTTAATGGCAAATTATGACTATCGTAAAATTTTGTAAAAGTCCTTGTGAAAACGACACTTGTTGAGTTTATTACATCGAATCAGTACACTTTCTAAAGGAAAACCACCACCTAACACTATAAAATATTTGCATATTAGCTACAAAATATTTCTTAGTTATTCTGTAGCTAATCCCTCGCTAACAAGTTTTGCGAAAGATTAACTATCAAATTGCTACAAAATGTTTTTTTTTGCTAAATCGAGGTAGCAAAGTATAGCAAGATATAATTTCTCACTATTTCATGATTAATTCGTCGTTAATCCCTCGCTAATTGAAGTGAGAAAGTTTTATAATTTCTATCTAATTTATAGCTTATTTCTTGCAACTTTGCTCACATTAGTTTGTAGTTAATGTGTCACAACATTTCTCTCAGTAATTCGTAGGAAATTTGTCGCAATTTTGTTATAGCTATTTTGCAGCTTATTTGTTACAATTTCGTTCTCACCAAACAATAGCTAGTTTTTTGCAATTATGTTCTCTTTAATTTGTAGTTAATTTTTCGTAATTTTGTTCTCGTTAATCCATAGTTAATTTCTCGCAATTCTATTCTCACTAATCCGTACCTAATTAGTCACAATTCTATTCTCGCTAATCCTTGACAAATTTTTGGCATCGTTGATAGGGACTTGCAAAAATATTTGGTAGTCTTAATCAATTTCAGATTTTCTTGTGAATCCTTGTAGATATTTATTAGTTTTTAATTATAGTGTTTTGATCTTTTTATGCTTACTTGCCTTGTAGTTACTTATTGTATGCAAGGTTAAAAACTGGTTGAAAAATTGATTCTTTATTCTGAGATAGAGAGAACAACAACGAGAAATAATAGTAAAAGAATTTTTTTTATAATAATTAATATGGGTAAAATCAAAAGTAAACATTACCTGTCTATTGACATATATATCAACAAAATTTAAGGGTATTGTCTGAAGTAAATAATATATAAATTCTGGAAAATGATTGAGAAGAAAAACATAAATAAATATAACGATAAGATCATAACTTTATTTCATTTGAATTAGACATTAAGGGTATAATTAATGACTCAATCCCCTACACAATCAAAGAAAATGTCGGAAAAGAAGGTGAAAAACACCTCAGCATGGATAATCACATAAGCACTCACCGGTGAGGCTACAATGAGCACTTGCTCCTGCTCCGTATTTCTTTGGACAATCAACCAAACAATTATCACTTTCACAATAGTCATATAGTTTCACTTCACACACTTTTCCCTCTATCATTTTCAATGGTCCATCGCTTTCTGTTTCACAAAAGATACATAATATATTCAATGTTAAGCCATTAGTCTCAACTTCAAAAACTTATTTTAAACCAAAAATCAACTTCAAAACATTATATCACATACCAATATCAATGGAAACAACGATTAGAAGGAGTAAAACCAAAGACACCTTCATTTTCTTTCTCTTAACTTTTTTTTTTCAAACACTACTCCTTGCTTCATATATAGATGTATGTATATGTATGTTTTTATGGAATTAATAGCCATGTAATTATTTTATACAAATTTTTAATTTTATCATTAATGTACCTCTGTATATATATTATATCGATGGATATTTCCTATTTAAGTGTTTCAAAAATTATTTATTAGTCAAAGTAAAATTAATGTATATTTTTTTTTAATTTTAGTTATATTAATGTATCTATTTTCAATTTGTATTCTTAATCCAATGATTAAATATTGTATTAAATAAATATATTTTTAAAAATTGCCGATTAAATATATATATATATATATAATTTTTATGTTAAAAAGAATAAAATATAATAATTAATATTTATTTATAAGTAAAATTGGTAGATCTCTCGTAATTAATTTATTATTATTCATTACATCAAATATTCATAAAAAATAAAATGAAGTTCCAATTTAAGTTGTAAATTTTTTAATGATATCTCAATTGATATAAAAAAAAACTATAAATGACAAATTTAGGAAAAAAATTATGAAAGTTTATAAAGTATTTTATTAATAAAATTTAAATTTTTAAATTGTGAGTAATTATAATTATGTGATAGCATGTTTTAGTTCCTTTTATAATGATTTGGTTGAATGGTAAATGAAGCATGTTATTATCAATATGAATTGTAAAAAAAATATGTTATCTAATGAAACCAATGATCTCCGAAAGGTGAAAGGGGAAAAAACTGAAAAGCAGCTACATAAATATATAAACAAAGAGAAATATTAAAAGTCATTTTTTTTTCCTATTTTTATGTAAAATTTCATAGTAGATCATAATTATTGTAAAATTTTGCATAACTCAATAACATAAACCTCACATTTACCGGGTAATCTAAAAAACTTGCCCTTTTTATTATTAATTTTTGTTTTATTTGAAGATTTTTTTTCTGTTAAAACAATTTTTATCATCTTATGTGTTCGACTAAGTTTATATTTGAAAAGCTTTCTTAAATATTTACGTTTTTTTTTTCTATATTATCATACTCTTAATTATACATTTGTTGTCTTTCGTTCAATTTCATTCAACCGTCTACCAAATTGTTTCATTTGATTTTTTTTTGTATAATTGTCTTTATTTACTAACTCATTATCATACATGCAACTTTATCACTATAATTGTATACATTAATTTTATTTACTATAATATAATAATTTAATATAATTGCTATGAATTTTTTTATCACCATCGAACATATATTGAAGTTCAAAAGATGAAAGATTTATGTTAAATTTTAATTATTATTAGTTTAATCTTTATTCTTTCTATGATTTTGAGTTAGCAATGTATTATACTTTTTATTAGTGTACAAAAAGAGATTTCATTAGAATGTAAAAAATTGAAGTAAACATACAATTAAAATATTTTTTTAATTTAAATATTTTTTTATAGTTTTTTAAAAAGTATTTTTAAATTTTATGAACTAGGTAACATTAATATTTGCAAATCTAATAAATGTTTTGACTTTTATGAAATTTTATTGGATATTTTAATTTGAAATATATATAATTATATATATTTTTAAAAATATTTGATATTGAAAAAAATAAGAACACCTTCATTATAATATTGAATATTTCATAATATTATGTCTCCTCTACCATATTTTTTTATTATTTTATAAAAATTAATTAATTAATATTGGAACAGTAAAAAAAACATGTACGAGTACATGTATGAGTATATACTCGCTAGTTGTCCTATGAGTGTGAGGATGGAACAAAAATTTGATACCTGTTTGGGTATGAGGATGAAGATAACTTTTTTTTTTCAAAAGATGAGTATAGATAGCGATGTCAAAAAAATTGTGGGTATCTGCGGATAAAACCCGCAATGGGTAGAAAATGAATATTGTAAATGGATACCCACGGGTAACTGGTACGAGTATTTTTAATACCCGCATGTTAGCGGGGCGGGTACGGGTATCATAGTATCCGTACAAATGGATACCCGTACTCGCTATACTATAATTTAAATAAAAATAAAAAAATAAAAAAAATGATTAAAATATTAACATATTGATTATGAATGAATTATTTTTTTGATCAATTAGTTAAAAAAAATCAGTTCTTTGTAAACTGTTATTCAACACTATTTAAATGGATTATTTGGACTTTGTTTAAAATTTATGAATGTTATGTATTGTATTTTATTTGAATATACGATTAAAATATGTTGTTAAATATTTATTTTATTTTTTTGTAAATAGTCACAGGTACGCGTGGATATCCGTAAATATTAAAAAATTATGTGGGTATCCACATAACGAATACTTAACGAATATGAGTACGGGTACAAGATAAATATTATATTTATCCAACGGGTATGATACGGAAGAGCTACTACTCTCTACCCGTTCTGTTAACATCCCTAAGTGTAGATAGTGAAACCCGTCTCCGTCCCATTGTGATCCTTAGTTTTATAATATAACTTTTACTTACAAATTCTAAAAAAATAAGTAAAACAACAAAAAAAAAAATGAAGAGAGAAAAATATTCTCATTCATTTAACAGGGACTAGAAGTTTAATTTCAAAAATAATTATTTTTACGACAAAAAAATTAATGAAATTAATTATTTAAGTTAAATTTCACATTTAACTTAAATAAAATAAATATTTAACAACATATTTTAATCATATATTCAAATAAATATTTAACAACATATTTTAATCATATATTCAAATAAATATTTATAAATTGTTATTCGACACTATTTAAATGAATTATTTGAACTATTTACGACTATTCAAGAAATTAATTATTTAAGTTAAATTTCACATTTTAAAATAATTTAAGTATATTTAAAAATTTGAAAGTATGATTTTTTTAAAGTAATGTCTTTCAATTACTTTTTTCTAAAGTAATAAAGAAATATAAATGTCATTTACTTTTGCTTTCTTAGAATAAGTCAAAACACGCATTTTAAAATAGAAATAAATAAATACGCATTATTTTTTATTTAAACGTAAATATTGAAAACAAAAAATCTCAAATTATCACAGTTTTAATAGTTTAATATAAATTTAAATATATATTTAAATTTAAATTATGCACTGAAAGAAAATCAAATAATAAACTTAGAGGACAATATTTACATTTACATATCAAACAATAATGATGTTAGAGGAACAAATATTACTTTTCACAAATACTTGTTTTTTTTTTTTATGAAAAATAAACACATACATACTATTTAATACTTTTAATACTGATCCTGTTTTTTTTTTTTTTTAATGGTACTAAGGAAAGTTAATAATATTTTTTCTAGTAACTTTTACTTGATTTCTCTGGTTTGAATTAAAATTTATATTTTATATTTATGGATTTTCAAGTCTTCATTTCAAAATAAGCTGAAGTTGTTTTTAAGATAATAAATAAATAATAATATTGCTGTTTTGCAGTGAAGTCACAACACAGAGTCTGGATTCAGGTGGTGCAAACTTTCTGTTCTCCCGCCCTAAGCAGAGATGGTAAGTTAGGGTTCTTATTTTCTCTCTCTTTCTCTTCTCATCGCCTCTTAAAAACCATTATTTTTCGTTTCGATTATCTTTCTCCGCACCTTGAAATTCGTTACCTTATTTTTTTTTTCTTTTTTTTTTTGTCTCTGTCGAATTGCAGAGTGATATAAGGAAGTGGTTCATGAAATCACATGACAAGGGCAACAATGCCGCTCCCTCCAAGCCTTCCAATCAATCCAAGCCTTCTTCGGATAAACCCCAGTCTGATAAAAATGTGAGTGTGCTGCTGGTGCTGTATGTTTTATTTTATTTATTTTTGTTTTTTTTTCCCATTTTTAAATGCAGATATTCTTGTGAGTTTTGAAGTTAGAGTGTAGGTTTAGTTTCTGTTTCCAATGGTTTAATGGAAATGGGGGCATGCATGGAAAAAAAATAATGGAATTTGAAGAATGCGAAAATTTGGTTCTGACATTGCCCTCAGAACAACAATATCGTTTTGGGATACCTTTTTTTTTTTTGTTGCGGGTTTGTTTGCTTGTATAAGTAATGGATAAAAGCAAACTTTTTTATGTTGTTGCTTTGTTTTTTCTCGTGTTTCTATCTTTTTCTGCTGAATATTCTTGTAGGTTTCATCAAGTGCTTGGCATATCAGGGAATTAATTATTATCAATTGGGATGATAGAGTATTTGAATGTATAAAAAAATGTTGAACGGAAAAGGGAAAATGATTTTTACTCTTCTTGCAGGTGGCTGGAGGTCAAGAAAGCTCAGGGAGGAGGGTAACTAGCAAATATTTTAACACAAACAAGCAAAAGGTGAAAGATGAGAAAGAAACGCAGGAGTTACCTGCTAAAAGAAAGAATGTGAAGGACAGTGAAGATATACCACAGCCTAAGAAAATTCATGAAGATGTTGGAGATGATTCTGTCTTGCCCACCAATAAAAAGAAATTAGCTGAGGCCACTCCGACAAAAAAATTGAAGAGTGAATCAGGTAGGGGAATTCCCCAAAAACCTGCAGTTTTGGAAGAAAGTGACGAAGATGACAAAGATGCTGTGTCTGCTGTTAAATCTGCTGGAAGGGGTGGTGGTGGAAGGGGAGCAGCTGGGCGATCAAGTGGTGGGAGAGGTAGAGGAGGTGGTAGAGGTGGATTCATGAATTTTGGAGAAAGAAAAGATCCCCCACACAAAGGAGAAAAGGTTCAGATTTATCAAGCATTTGAATCTTTTGATTTTTTTTTTTTGAATTTTTGTCAATGAATTGAGACTTCCTTTGTGTGTCAGGAAGTCCCTGAAGGTGCTCCTAACTGTTTAGCTGGCTTGACTTTTGTGATTAGTGGAACACTGGACAGGTAATTGAATTCTAAATTTTTTTCGTAGCCTTGTCATATTTTCCTTGACTTGCTTGTTCAGAACTTGGTTTATTCATTGCTCATCTTTTATCCTCCCCTATTGGTTTTAATATTGTTTCTCTTTCTATTTTTGAAAGTTTGTGTCGTTATATATTTTTTGTTCTGCACATTTACAGTTTGGAACGTGAAGAAGCTGAAGATTTGATTAAACGCCATGGTGGTCGAGTCACCGGATCAGTCAGCAAGAAAACGGTTGGATAAGGGTTTCTAATTCACGTGTGTTTTAATTTTATAATCAGTATGTGATTAGCAGCCTCTGTTTGCAGAATTATTTGCTATGCGATGAAGACATTGGGGGGCGGAAGTCTGAAAAGGCCAAAGAGCTAGGGTTAGCATTCTTATTTTATGCTGTTACAAAGCATTTAAAACAGTTTCTGATAACATCGTAATACGACCTATGTTTTATATTTCTATATAGGACTTCCTTTCTCACGGAGGATGGATTGTTTGATATGATTCGTGCATCAAAACCTGCAAAAGCTCCTTCACAGGCAGAAAAGAAACCTGTGAATAAGGCTGGTGCAGTAGCATCCCCGTCAAAAGTTTCTCCAAAATCGCAAGTAAAGGGTAAGCCCTAATAAGTTTATGCTTACTGCTTCTATTTTCTGCATCGTTTGATTGTCCTTTTTTTAATTATCATTTTTTTTTTTATATTCATGAATTAGCAGCAGGTTAAAATTAACTTCTTAAAGGGTATTTGTTTGTTTACGTTCTGAGTTGCATTCCTTATGAACAAATGCAGTCCCTCTGTCTTCACGCTCACCTGCTAAGCAAGCTAAGCCAAAGGCTGCTACTACTGTTCAATCTTCTGTGATGTGGACAGAGAAATATCGACCTAAAGATCCAAAGGATGTCATAGGGAACCAGTCACTTGTATATCACTAGTCTTCATTGGCATATTTAGTGGTTATATTTTGTTCTAATATATACCTGAACTTGAATAATCAGTTTTCACTTCCTTAAATGTAATGTACAGATTGTTCAACTACGTAACTGGTTGAAAGCTTGGCATGAACAATTTTTGGACACTGGTAACAAAAAAAAGGGTAAAAAGCAAAATGACTCTGGTTTGAAAAAAGCTGTCTTGTTAAGTGGAACCCCTGGTATAGGGAAAACAACTTCAGCAAAGTTGGTCTGTCAGGAGCTTGGTTTCCAAGCCATAGAGGTTGCAATATTTCTTGGTAAATTCGTATAATTGGAAAAATCTATTTTGCCATGTAATTTCTCTCACCTGTGTCCATACATTCATTATTGAAGGTTAATGCTAGTGATAGCCGTGGAAAAGCTGATAACAAAATTGAGAAAGGAATTAGTGGAAGCAAGACAAATTCTGTTAAGGAGCTTGTAACCAATGAGTCTATTGGTGCTAATATGGAACGGTTGATCTCTCATCATAACATGTAAGTTGAGTCCATAATGCACCTTGTTAAATCGTTTTAATTATAAATTTCAGGTCCAAGCTTTCCAAATCTGTGCTCATTATGGATGAGGTTGATGGGATGTCAGCTGGTGATAGGGGTGGTGTTGCTGATCTTATTGCTTCCATCAAGATATCGAAAATTCCTATTATCTGCATTTGCAATGACCGTTACAGCCAGAAACTTAAAAGCCTTGTGAACTACTGTTTGCTTCTAAGTTTTCGGAAGCCTACAAAGCAGCAGGTCTTTCTGTGTTTATCAATAAAAAATATTTAGTTAATATTGGGTGATGCTAAATGAAGTACCTCCAGCCAAATATAACTCTTTTAAATGTTACATACCTTGCCTGAATTGTGGAGCTACTTTAATTGTTTTTGGGAGGGAAATGATGACAGTCAGTTGTTATTTTTGGCAAATAGTTTGTTACTGGTTATCCTGTTTTATTTCTTTCCCCTCAATGACATAGATGGGGTGTATGATCTGAATACTGAGTTATTTCTCTATATCAAGATTGCCAAACTTCAAAGTTTACATAAACCTGTGAGGTTCATAGACTCATGAGAGTTTACCTCATTTAAAAGATTGTCAAAATATTTATAACTAATATAATGGTTGAACATTTTAATTTCATAATAAGGCAAAATAGTAATCCTCTATTAAGTTAACAAGTCAGTAGTTCATTACCATTAAATAAGCTCAAACGATGCGAAGTAACACAAATTCATAACAAGTCTAGCAATAACATTTGTTTGATGTACTCTACTATATATATATATATATATATATATATATATACACACACACACATATTATGTTTCTTTGATGTGCTTTTGACAAACAAGAATTCCATCATATAACTTCCTATCATTTGTTGGAGATCCCACATGGGACAACCTTTATCTGCTTTGAGAGAACAATTATGATCATCATGTTGGGATGCTAATGTAAACGTATCAACAAGGGGACAAAAAAGGAGGTATATTAAGGGATAACTTGCACAACACACGCAATAGGGTGGACCAAAGAAAGTTCAATGTGGGCATGGTTAGAGACTACATAATTTGAATAGTAATCGTCAAGAAGCCCATACAGGGACATCAACATAAATATTTGACGTTTCTCTAGTTCCTATGCAGGAGTGGCAATATGAGAGAATAGTTCAATGATGTTGTGTAGAAGACTATGAACTTTACCCATCTAATCAACAGTGGGGCTATCAAGACATCTAGGGTTGATGATTCTTACAAGATAGAGGCATTGAGTATCATTTGTGTACAACAAATGGGGCTATTCCCAAACCCTAACATGTGACATTGGTGAGGAATATCTCCTTCAGGGAAGACTAAATTGTTGACTTAAGAACTCTACAAACTTGGGCATAAACTTTCAACTAGTGAGGGTGATCTTTTCCATCAATTTAGTATGTTGTTTGTGTGAGATGATTAACATAATCCTGTTCCTTGAGCTAAAGCTTAGAGACTGAGATGTTATAAATATTTCCATCTAACTTGTCAATGGGGAGTGAGATTGACATGGTAGAAGATAGAGGATTTACACCAAGCACTAGTAGAAGAAGCCATCAATTTGATGTCAGAAATGCCTTTGTACATGGTTATATGGAGCAACCGTCTAGTTTTGTTACCTAGGGAGAATGTTTAAACTTGGTATGTCATTTCCACAAATCTTTAAATGGTCTTAAATGGTCTCGTAAGGCATGATTTGGTAGAATAAGTGCATTAGTGCAACAACTTGGTATGACTCGAAGAGAGATTGGTCATTGTCTAGTTTTGTTACCTAGGGAGAATGTTTAAACTTGGTATGTCATCTCCACAAATCTTTATATGGTCTTAAATAGTCTCGTAAGGCATGGTTTGGTAGAATAAGTGCAATAGTGCAACAACTTGGTATGACTCAAAGAGAGACTGGTCATTGTCTAGTTTTGTTACCTAGGGAGAATGTTTAAACTTGGTATGTCATCTCCACAAATCTTTATATTGTCTTAAATAGTCTCGTAAGGCATGGTTTGGTAGAATAAGTGCAATAGTGCAACAACTTGGTATGACTCAAAGAGAGACGGGTCATTTGTGTTTTTTAATTGTTTAGGGGTTGGGTGTATCTACCTGGCAGTGTATACTTATGAATGACCACTTTTGTCACAATTTCAAACAAAAGACCTTGACAAACTTAAATACTTATTGGGAACTAAGGTAGCATGTTTCGAAATTGGAATTGTTAAATCTCACATAAAGAACCTATTGAAGTTTTAAAGAAGGCTAGGCTAACAAATTCCAAGCCCCTTGACATCTATGGATCCGAACACTAAACTTCTACCAAGTTAGTGGGAGCCACTTTCATATCCTGAAAGGTAGGTGCATGAGAGTAGTTTGGAAATTGAACTACCTCATGGTCACTCATCCTAACATCTTTCCAGTTAGTGTGGTAATTCCGGTTAGAGTTGAACCTACAACCTCTTCCACCCTCCTTATCACTCCTCCAACTTAAGGGGGAGCGTTAGATGTATTTTACCATATGGATGTAGGCCCATCTCTATTTAATGCAATGCACATGATATATATATATATATATATATATATATATATATATATATATATATATATATATATATATATATATTTTTTTTTTTTTGTTTTT
>Ga0099822_1001477_pt1 | contig 27498 bp, 11 predicted proteins | sample CowpeawhiteBW_FD_76839 | JGI IMG/M metagenome (GOLD analysis project Ga0099822, IMG submission 76839) | Root nodule microbial communities of legume samples collected from California USA - Cow pea white BW | ecosystem: Host-associated > Plants > Roots > Nodule | place: USA: California | collected... | reverse complement strand
GAAATTATTATGAAACTGTTCTGGGAATTTGCTGATTTTCAGGTGTGGGAATGTTGTAAAAACAACCAAATTAAAAAAAAAAAAACAGAGCAGATTGACTTCTAGTGGTGCTCTGACAGACGTTATTTAACGTCTGAGCTTACTGTGGCCGATGTTATTTAACGTCTGTCAGAGCCCAACAAAAGTCAAATTGCTCTATTTTTTGGTTCCATTTAGTGCGAAAATTGACGTCTGCTGCTTTTGGCCCCGACGTTGGATAACGTCGAACCCCTATTGCCCCGACGTTAAGTGACGTCTGTTTTGTTTTCTGACGTTATTTTAACGTCACCCAGTACGATGTCGGTGTTTGAACAGATGTCAAAGGTCAAAAATATCATACGTTAAAAGATATTTTTGTGTTAGTGAACAACAAGTATGCATTATCATTTTACTTCAGTTCTATAAGAGAGAAGTGTTGTTACACCATTTAAGCCTGTAAAAGTAAAATAATCATAAAAATATAAAAAGTAAATTTTGTTTATTTGTAAAAAAGTAATAAAAGATAATGTTAAATAAGTATAAACAAAATTTTAACATCAAAATAGAACTGTCTATTTAGTCAATTCTACAAATGACAACTGATTATATCAGAAAAGTTTATAGCACTTAATATTTATTCAGAGAAAGAATAAAATTAACAAATTTTTAAAATATATGAAATGATAACATCGACTTAAAAATAAAATAGTTTTATAATATATAAGTTGACACAAGCTTCTATATTTAGAAATTGGTTTTGTAAGATTAAATGAGATTTAAAATTTATTTTTTAAGATAATAATTCAAAATATATTTTAGTAAAATTTGATGTTAATTACACCTATGTCCTTCGTTATCGAACTATTGTTACGTCTAATATAATATATACATAATTTATAGTGTACATTAATATTTTTCTATAAATTGTTTTATAAAAAGACAAATTTAAAAAAAAAATTAAAATAAAAGTTATAAAAACTACTATAACTTACAATATCCGAAATTATGAAAGTAATCTAAAAATTAAGCCAACTATATTGGGTATAGAAAATTTTCTAAGATAAATACCGTTTTGATTTCTATTTTATTCATATTAACACAACTTACTCTATTGATTTTATTATTTGGCGAAAACAATATATATGATGAATAAATAATAATTATATATCTTAAAATAAAATATCTAATTGTAACATTACTTATAAAAGTTAATAAAAATATTTATTTTTATAATTATTTTTCTATGACTTCAAGATAAATTTTAATAATTATTATACTATCTCACATTTTGAATTATATATTTTTTTTCATTACATAAAAAATTGGATTCACGTACTCTTTCCATTAGTCTTTATAAACTTAGATATTACTAATAATAATTTCTATCATATACAGAATAATATTATTCCTTTACAACTCTTTTCAACTTTTTATGTTTATTTTTTCGATCATCTTATCATAACTTTTCAATTTCTTCACTTTCTATCTTTTGTACAGTTTCTTTAGTGATACCTTTTTATAAGCAAATCAGAATGTTTATATAAATAACTCAAGAACAAGTACTTTCAAATGATTCTTATAAGTACAAAATTGATTTACCAAAAAATAGGATGGAAATAAAAATAATTTGAAAGAGTAAACTTTTTATCTTATATTTTTTTAAGGGTTAAATATGTTTTTGATCTTTTAATTTTAAGTAAATTTTGGAATTAATCTATTTCTAAATTTTGAATCAATTTGGTCATTCATATTTCGAAATACGTGAATTTAATCCTTTTAATTAAATTTTGTTAGATTTATTTGATGTTTTTTACTCATTTCAGGTATTTGAGTTGTTTATACTATTTGCCATATTTTTGTTTTAATGTTAAGTTAACTACTATTATGAAACGCGTTTGAAATCTTAAATAAATTTAACAAAATTTGATTAAAAAGAATAAATTAACTTATTTAGAAAAATAAAAGACTAAATTAATGTAAAATTTTGAAAATATAAAGGACAAAAAACATATTTAATATTTTTTTAAAGACAGTAAATCTATTAACTTGTGAATTTATTTGACAGTTGAGTAACGAATTTCCACCCATTTTACTCCCATAAATTGTTTAAACTATCTGTTTTTTAAGGACTATAACAATAAATAGGACGGGTCAAACAAATCGAACTAACTTTTGTGACATCCCCAATTAAATAAGAAAAAAAAACCTGATAAAAATGTATAACTTTTTCAAATTTTATACAGTTTAGTTAAAATTTGAGTGGTGATAAACAAATATTATTTTAATATGTAGATACGCTGAATATATTTAATAATAAATTTTTTTTACCCAAACTAAAATAACATTTGTTTAATGAATTGAATCTATTCTTATGTTATATCCAACCCAGATGCACAAAATAATTAAGTAAAAAAAAATGAATATATGAAAAGTATTTTATTTTCTACAATTTTATTTTTAAGGAAATTCAAGTATCAAAAAATGCTGCGTTAATTTGATGTTGATGCATAAAATTTTATAACAGAAAAATGACAGATACCCAAAAAATAATACTAATGACACCTAAATAGAGATATAGATATAAATTTTATAGGTATTACGATATGATAAGTGTCAATTATGTGTTTCAAAATACTGGGTATACATATCATTACTCTTACTTTTAAACTTAGAATGAATCTGCAACCTATTTAACCTGATAAACCACTCCAACAAAATTGACCTATTACTTACTACACCTTTTGTCCACTTTCAAAGGTTTTCTATCATTCTTTAGTTACATTTTTCATTTCGTTATGAATATGATTATATCAGTATAGATTAATCGTTAAAAGGTTAAATATATTTTTGTCCTTTAACGTTCGATGAATTTTGGAATTAGTCTATTTTAAAACTTTGGACCAATTTAGTCCTTCATCTTTCAAAATTTTTTAATCAAATTTTGTTAACTTTATTTGACATTTCAAGTATGTTTCATAATAGTATTTGACTTAATGTCGAAGCAAAAATATATCAAACAGTATAAGTAACTCAAATACAATCTTGAAATGCGTGAGAAATATCAAATAAATCTAATAAAATTTGATTAAAATAACTAAATCCACGTATTTTAAAAGATGAAAGACTAAATTAGTCTAAAATTTTGAAATTGAATAATTTCAAAATTCACTAAAAAGTTAAAGGGAGAAAAACATATATATTTAACCCATCGTTAAATGATTAATTCATTCATGGCTTAATTTTTTCCTATAAGCACTCAGTTTTTAGAAGTTATTATGTAATCATTGTATGAGGATCAGGTTTCTTCTATAATAATAATACATATCTGCAATTAAATCAAAAGGTGAGAAAAGCAAGAAAAGTTTCTTCAGAGTTGATTCATATATCCCTTCTTTCTTTGTTCATCTCTTTTATTCCTTTAAACTAAAACTCAACACTATTCCTCTCTCTGTGTTGTTCTCCATATAAGTTTCACACAATGTAAACATAAACCTAATTAATCTGTTCATTCCTTTCATTGAATCAGGCATCAAGGAGCAGGAATACATTATTGTGATTGACTACAAGAAAACAAAAAAGAAGAAGAATAATCGTGTGAAAGAAATGGTGTAAATAACTCTAGCTTCTGCGCATGTTGCAAACTCTTAACCACAAAAACGGAATACCCTAATGCCAACAAAATCATATGTGGAGGCATTCATCTTCTACAATCTATGCTAATTAACACTCACTCACTCATCAGCAAGTACAATTTGTGAGGCTAAACGATGTCGCTGCACCTTTCAGATCATGATCTTGAGCTTGTTGCATGCACTCACCCTCACCTTTTATTACTGCATCATCTATCTTAAACAACACTGCTTCATCACTGCAAAATCATTCAAATCACACACACAATTAAACATCTTATACTTTCACTTCTGTCACAACAATCCAATACATTAATTACCGTAATCAATATTCATCTTTCAACTAAGAATCCATTACAAACCCTAGACAAGATGAATCCTATAGCAGAATATTTTAAATGTTTGCAGATGCATGCATTATTCAAACAAAAACCATGCAGATAAACTTAATTAGACACTAGTTACATATGAAAAACATGATTATCGAAGCATTGATGAGGTAATAGTGATTAGAAGATTGTAACAATCCCTTTGAAATCACACAATGTGAACTACTGATAGACAAACCTGCGATGGACTAATTCTTCAGACTCGAACCCTAACTCACTTCTCTCATCAGAATCAATGTCAATCACGGCCTTGTGATCATACTCATCGCTGACATTACTACTCTGTCCTTGCAACGACAACGAAGAAAGCGAGACAGCAGTGTTCTGCACAGCCCACGTGTTCATCTGTTCCTGCAAAGGCGTGGTTCCATTTTCATGCATCATAACATACTGCTGATCCTGTTGGTGCGGCTGCAGACACTGATACTGTTGCTGCCCGTACAACCCCATCGGGTCGGCGTTCAAAACCTCGCCGTCTCCGTTGACGGTGACGTTAACGCTGTTGGGGGCATACATACCGTGCTGGTGCTGATACTGGTGCTGGTTCTGGTGCTGAGCCTGGGCTCGGAACATGGCGAGCTGTTGGAGGACGAGTTCCAGCTCGGCTCTGCAGTACTCGATCTGGGCCTGCAGGTCGAGGATGTAGCGGTAGCAGCCTCCGACAGGGTCCGAGGCGCGCATGTCGGATTGGTAGATGATGGTTCGCATGGCTTGGTCCTTGTCGCGGGGGCTGACAACCTTGATGATTTTGGTGATGTTGCTTACTCCGAAGAGTTTGTGGGCGTTGAGGAACTGGCGCTGTCGGTCGTGCGGGAAATAGGGCGCGAGAATGCAGTCGGGGGCGCATTTTCTGCGTTGGTACTTGCATGCAGCGCAAGCCTGAGTGGTGCTGTTGCCATTTCTTGTTGTGGAGATTCTGTTGTTGGTTTTGGTGTTGGTGTTGGTGTTGTTGGTGGTGGTAATGGTGGTGGTGTTGTTATTGTTGTTCATGGCCTTTTGGGGAGGAACAAAAAAAGGGGTGTGAGATTTCGGCTGCATCTCCGGCGGGGAAGGTGCTCAGAAAAAGGACCTTTTCTGGGGCTAAGTTTTTCTCTTCCCTTATTTTCTCGGCTTTTGTTTGATCAGAACAATGGGAGATGGAGAGAAATGAAAGGAAAAGACAGATAGATATAATTAATACACTAACCGTTTCTCTTTTGCCAAGTCTTATTTTTGGACTCAGATAACATGTTTTCTTCTATTTTTTTTTTCTTTTCACCTTCTGTTTCTATGATTATCACAGGTATTGCAACTGTTATTCTTGGATCATGCAACTAAAAATAGAACCCTAATTGCATTTTCATCATATTGTTGATGCTGTTTTTGCTTTTCTTGGGAAGACGATCGATGCTTATTTGAAAGCCAAGTCAAAATATTAAGTTAATTAATTATTACATCATCTTCACATCGTTATGCCGTTTCAGCAACAGAGAGCGATTCATTCGGAGTTTCTGATATATCACTGGCTCAAACTCACTATTCAATTATACAAATTTAACTATTAATTACGTGTCATCATATACTTCAGTTTTATTTATTTATTTATTTATTTTTTTACATTTTTTACTCAAATCTCTCTGGCAAAATAATGGAAAAAAAGAAATTGGATATGAAAATCTTTAAATCCCTCGACTACTAGGTTTTCAAAAAGATAAGAAGATATAATAACAACGAATATGAATCCAATTCATAGATTATTTTCAATCGAAAATCTTAAACAATAAAGTTTGTTAGTTATATATGTTCCGTTTTCTCATCTTCGTTTATGGGATATCATGTTGGGTAAAGTACATTTTTATTGCATCCTATAAAATGTTTAAATATCAAGTTATTTTTTTCTTAAGTTGTGTTATTTTCGTTTGTTTAACATATTTTTATATGTTGTTGATAATAACAATAAAAAAAAAGATATTAATGAGAGATTTGGCATGTAAATTTATATAAGAGGTGATTTTGTTTGACTATATAACTAAATTGGATTAAGAGTAAGGATGACGATATATAAAAACGTGATTTTTTTTTTATTTCTACCAAACAAATAAGGATAAAAAGATAAAATAGTGAAAGTAGGGTTAAAAATGTTTTTAGTGAGAAAATAATATTTTTCGAAATATTTCATTTGCTATCTTGTAGATTCTTTTATATTTATGAATATTTATTCATACTTTTTACTTCTTTTTTTTAATTTCAGATAATATTATTTAAAATTTAATTTTTAAAATACAAATATAAGTAACTTTTTTATCATCTTTACCTATTAACTAGCATAAACACAGGCGCTATCGCGCCTGTGTATATATTTTTTAAATATACGTGATATTATATTAGTAGGTGATAATATTGTAATATTATTAAGTTGTTATATAAACTAAAATTATATTTATTAAAAATAAAGTGAAATATATCATAACAAATGAAAGAATAATCATTAATAAATAAAAAAAGAAGAGAAGAAACAAAAATAGCCGAATTTATAAAAAAAATTATAAAAGTAACAGTCAATTTTTAAAAATTTAACAAATTATTATATTTAAAGGGTAAAATTGGTATTTTGAAATATGGACAAAAAGGAAATCCCCATTATATATGGTTATAGATAAAATAGATTGATTCTGGTAACGCTACGGTTTTTTTATATATACATTTCACTATCGATTCATCTTTAACAATATAAGGTATTTTATTAATTATTTAACAATAATATATTTCCAAATTTTAAATTTTGGAAATATATTATTTAATAACACTTTTATTATCATAAGGTAAAAATAGACACACATGTATATACTTTCACCAATAAAAAATAATTGAAATAAAATTCTAAAAACATTGATACAATTTTTTCCTTTTCAAAAAATCAAATATATTAACCACAAATTGTAATTTAAATAAAATTATTCTCTTTAAAATGAACTTTAGCTTAATAAATTTAAATAAATAAATAAATAATGTTAACAGTTCTTCAATTGTTTGACGGTTTTTGCGTCAACAACTTTACTTTGGTATAGATATTAAAATAAAATCTACTAATAATTGATGCAAAAATATTGTTATTAAAATTGAAATTAAATATAAAAAAAAAAAGATTTTAAAAGTTGATGTAAAACTTACATTACAAACACACGTATCTAAATATTTCAATATTAACCAGTAGGATATAATATATTTTAATATTAACAAGCAGGAGATCATTAAAATAATAGTAGTTATTATCCTGTGATTCAACATCAACAAAGATTTGACAAAATCCCCAACATTATATAAGAGGCAACCAATTTTTTATCATATATCATTAACATTACATTCCTCGTTGCTCCGAATTGCCAGAGTTTGCTCTTAATAATATGTCATGTCTTTCTGATAATTTGACCTTGTTTCATGAATAGAAACTGACATACATGGGCCAAAACTTGACAAGGAACTTGCAGAATATCTATTAAATTATAAATTCATGCACAGGCTTTAAATCTCCAAGGTTGAACATAAATAATCCGAATGGAGAAATACAACACTCACATCTACAGCAAGATCTGTAATATAAGATCAAAAGTTAAGGTCACAAAAAAGTTAAAATAATGAATATTGAATCAAAACCAGTGACGAGCATCTACATTATTGTAAAAGAAAGAAAGTGTGACATTTACTAACTCATGCTCATTCTTCAATCAGGTGTGTTTTAGAATTGATGCTACATTTTCTTGTTTAAAACAGAAAATACCTAATAACTTTGCTCCCCTTCTTTCTAGAAGAACTTGAATGGAGGGAAAAATTTTAAAAACAGGACTGGAACTGTTCAATCAATTACACCATATAAAACAGACATTGAGATCTTTTCAAACCAAAACACTGAATAGAACTGGATTTCTCAAAGAGGCAATTCATAGTTCATCAATTAATCTTATTTGTGGCTTCTAAGTCTTTACCTAGAGATTTCCTGTGACTACTCAACCAAAATGCATACATGTATAACCCAATTGGATTCCATAACTGGATATCCACCTTACAAATTAAAAAGAATCAAAAAGCAGCAAAGATAATTAAAAATTTTCTATGGCTATAGACATTGATCCTATAATATTTGCAGATATTATAGAACGTGTATTGAGAGATGCATCTGTAAGTACTTATCAAGTATAAATAAGTATTAGCATTTTTGAAAACTGGTGATCCACACCACTACTAAAACATGAAGGCACAAAAAGTCAGTTAAGGTTTCCTACCTATCTGAATGGATAACACTCTCTTATGGCTCAGACCTAACAAGCTCCTCCACAGATTTTCTGTAATTGGCAATCAAGTCTCTGAAACATGGAAAAACAAACACATTCTTTTAGCATCTAGATACTTAATTAACCACACAGAAATATCTAAGACAATTTGTACAGACCTTCTGTGATTTAGCAATTGCTCACTTTCCTCTAGCTTCTTCTTCTGTCCCTCAACTGTCTGCATTCAACACACATATAATGCTAACAATAACCCCAGTTCCAAACTACTAGTTAAAGATGCTTCCAGCACAAGCATATTTAGTGGTAAGACAAGATTTTCAACATCAATAATGCAGATTTTGTTTATCATGCAAAGTCCATGTAACAAAAGATAGGAGGAGTATGGAAAGAGAGAGAGAGAGAGAGAGAGAGAGAGAGAGAGAGAGAGAGTGCATAATGTGCATTTGATTAAAGGCAAGACCAAAGTAGAGCCATTCAGTTTCAGAAGACTTTAGAAACTCAGAATTTTGAAGTTCAAGTTTTCAACAAACTTGCCAATCCTGTTTAACAATTAACATATAAAACAAGAAAAGGGTAAAGTTAGAGAATTGCATATTACCATAGCCTTGGTGCTAATCGAGTCCGAGATTGAGTTTAACAGTTGCTGGCACTTCTCAAAGTGGTTACTCAATTCATTGATCTTTAACCAGTGAAATCAAACAATGAAAAAGAAAAAATTAGATTGAAAATCCTAAAAGCAAAATTTGATTAAAAAAAAGGATTAATCAAAACAGTGAAAAAAGGAAATTTTCAAACCAATGCATCTGATTGCGGATCTGGGTTTCCATGTTCAATAACCTCAGACAAATTCTCCACCAGCTGTGCCCATAACAAGCAATTCCCTTATTGAAAAGAACAAAAAAAAAGATAAAGGAATATGAAGATGAAAGTAAAATTTGCAAAAGGGGTTACGTTACATGTAAGAGATGGTAGTGAGAGGCGAGTGATTGGTGAAGGTTCTGCTGTTGCTGTTGTTGCTGTTGCTGTTGTAGTAGACGTTGCTGCTGTTGTTGCTGCTGATAAAGGTGCTGGTGCTGTTGAAATGGAGATTGAGGTTGTAGTGTTTGCTGAAAAGGTTGTGGTTGGATAAATTGTTGTTGTTGTTGTTGTTGTTGAAGAAAAAGGTTAGGGTCCTGGTTCGATTGGGATTGGGATTGGACATTTGAATTGTGAGTTGGGATCATGGTCCAGGTTCCTCCAGAAGAACCATAGTGATCCATCTGTCTCTACAATTATACTTCTTCTGCAAAAATAATCTCTATAAAGAAACTTTGGTTTGAAAATTGAATCACAACCAAACCTGGAATTGAAAAAAGGGCGAAGCGGGTGAAAGATGAAACCTTTGGAACGATGTGAGAAAAGGTAAAGAGAATGAAAGCAGTGAATGTGAATCTATTACCTCGCCAATGTTTCCCTTAACCTCGGACCTAAAAATAAGGTTGGTGTTACTCTGTTTACTCCAAACGATCGTTTCTGTTTGGTTTCTACAACAATTACACTTAAGCAGTTGCTTCCTGCACCTCTACAAATTTCTTCCCGCGGCCCACATAAAAACTATTTTTATTTTATATTGAAAAATAATGTTTTTATTTAAGATATATGTATACTTCAATTATTATTTAATAAAATATTAAAATATCTGTTAATATATCTTTTATAACCCAAAATATTAGATTACAGAATAATACTTACTTTTATCATATTATTCACTCCTCTTAATAAATGTTATTCTCCGTTTTAATATAAGGTTAATTATTCTACATCTAAATAAAATCATTTTAAATCCTAAAATTTACATGTTAAACTTCTTTTAAATACTTAAAAGTCAAAAAGGTTTATAAATTAATTTTTGAAATTTTAGAAAGCATAAAATTCATTTTATCTGTTTGAAAAAAGATAAAATGAGAAGTAATTTTATACGGGGTACAAGAAGAAACTATGGGGGTACAGATTGTAATTGTTGTAGGAACCAAACAGAGCCTTGAGCCTGCAGCGGAAGAAGAAACGATGTCGTTTCTAGTAAACGGAGTAGCGCCTCCCTCATTTTAAGGTCCGAGGTTAAGGGAAACATTGGCGAGGCATAGATTCACTACTTCCATTCTCTTTACCTTTTCTCACATCATTTTAAAGGTTTCATCTTTCACCTGCTTCGACCTTTTTCCAATTCCAGGTTTGATTGTTATTCATTTCCCCCCTTTTGCGTTGCAACTTTAGCTTGACATGCCATCCAATTTTTCTCCTTTGTTTGGCTTCTGTTTTAGGCTCAGAATCAAAACCAAAGGAGAAAGATATATTAATTCTTGTAGAATTTCATGCGGGCATTGTTTGAGAGAAGCACAAGTCATTGTTTAGAAAGTGCTTACAAAATTATATAATCCAAACATAGTGTTTACTCTATACAATGAAATACTTATAGGAACGGAGTTTGGTTCTAAATTCGGTGTTCATTTTGATCCTTTACAATAGAAATATGTATATACTTAGAAAACAGTGTAAACTGGTTATACAATCTTGGTCATGATTATAAGATAAGAGCAATAATAACAATTATGAGTAATGGTGATGGAGGTTTTGGTTTGGCGTTTCTGGCTTTGGAGTGGTGTCAACAGTTAAGGTGGTAGTGATAGAAAGAATAAGCATTCTTTTTCTACAAGATGATTGAGCATTGTTTTAGGCACTCCCTCATTTGATAGAATATGCATTCTTCAGAGTCTGTTTAACAGATACCAAAACATGGTTAGTCATTTTCAAAGGATTTCTGAATAAGACTGGCTGGGCTGGAAGGATTTTTGAAATTCTAGACTAATTGCAATACTTGGTAAAGAAATTGGAAAACTGGGGAAAAAGTATCTGCTTCCCTGACGTTTGTAGAAATTATTTGTAATTGGCAAAGGAATAAATATAATACTTGTGCTGCAGTTGATTTTGCTTGCGGTATGCAATCTTTCAGTCTGTTCAGTTCAAGAATATAGAAATTCCAGCTGTCGTCCACCAAAGAGTTACAATCATAGCAAATCATAGTTGTTATTTTAAACTTATTCTGATCTACCTTCAACACAAATAGCTTGAATTTGGTTGCATTTGAGGAAAACTAAACTGTGTTATTATTAGAAGATAGCTTCAAGGAAACTAAATTCATATTAGGTGATGAGAGAGTTAAAATTTCCTCTTAATTTGTTCCCTTTTCTGTCTTATGGTCAGCGGGTATCATTTCATCCATGTCAGCTGGTAGATAAGGTAGGTTTTAACTATTTTTAGGTTCTGGTTTAATGACGACAACAACAGCAAAGCCTTATTCCATTAGGTGATGTTGGCAACAGGAATCACTTGATTTCATTCAGCATTGTCAAAACTGAAGTTCTGGTTAATTACTTTTTTTTTTCTGAAATTTTTGTTCGAGATAAAGGTCTGACAGATACAGGGTCAACAAGGTTGTTGTTTGAAAGGATTAAAGTGTAAAAGAATTATACTTGTACCACACAGGTTCAACTGGTACAACAAAAAACAAGTCTAAGCAACAGAATATAAACTTCAATGCTCTAAGTTTGAAGTTTTAAGCCTCTATCACTATTCTAGGATATCAAATTGTAGAAGCTTCTGTGCTGTTAAGTATATTGTGGTCTTGTAACTCTATGATGAGATTAAATTGATTATAGCAACAACCAATTTATATTCCACTATAGGTCTGATAAATGGATCAGTTGGTGTCATTCACATCTACCAAAAAGCATATTATATCAGATGGCAGAATGGATGGAATATGTTTTAATTATGATATCAATTCTTGTATTGTGGTAAGACCATCAACTTTTAAAAGGGATAACACATCTTTAAGTTTCATTTTTGTTTTAGGCATTCCATTCATCTGATCATTCCTCCGAAGCGTAGTCAAAGCAAATTTAAAATCCATTGTAACACCAAACAAATCTTTGATTAAATAATGGTTTTAGATCATCGTCATCTCTACTACCTAGCCCAGATGTGGTAATTGTGAGGCCTTTTAGGGGTAAAAGTTAATCATGTCCTAATTAGTCAATTGGTCGTAGGCATTTAGATTGTTGATGTTACTGGATTGATAGAAACCATGGTGACAGGGCATATTGTTATGATCTTATATTGGGTTATGATTGGTAACCATTTTTGGTGTTGATATTAGTTTGACTTTGTTCTTTACAGGTAGTCTGACTTAGAAATGGTGGTAAAACCAACAGTTGCATTAAGAGCTATTTTTGTTGGAGGAATAGCAGCATTTGCTAAAATAGCTGGAGCAATGAAAGCTGCAGGTGGTGTAAAAGTGGGTGCAGCTGCTACTGCAATGGCTGCTGCAGCCACTGCAGCTGTTACAGGGTCAAAACAAGAGCAAACTGATGCATCTCAACCGTCTCCAAAATAACTATCTGTATCATTTTGTTTCTTCCAGTTTGACACTATGTGTTGTGAAATTTCTGTAACTTAGTTGAATGTTCCCAAGTTTAAGTGGAAGAAAGAGGCCATATGCGAATTATAGTTTTGACAGTGGTGATGTAATAACCTCTTCAAGATTTGTAGTAAGATTACATTGAATTTATAGAGTTCTCGAAGTTTTTTATGGAATTATGGATGGATTTAGGAGACAAAACTAAAGTCTCAGCCCAGTAGGCTGAATTAGATTATCCAAATGCTGAGAAATGAGTTTTCTTTGAAGTAACTTATGATGATTGAACATTATTAACACAGTTCATTCCCTTCAATTGCGTTTATTGTCCTTACATTTGCTATCTAATTCTGAAGAAGATTGTACAGTACATATATTTTGACACAATTTGTTTATAAATTTATTGTTATTGGATATGAAGTAGTTTAACAAGGGAATACTTTTGGTTTATTTTGTACTTCTTTCCCATACTAAAAGCAAGTATAATTGAAAACAAAATGGCAAAAAGGTTTTGCATGCATTTTTGGTAGAATAAATATAGGTATGTTTCCATCACTTTCACTGGCTCAACTTTTTCTCTTCTTTTCATGGGAAGGAAGTGTAGGACATTTGGGATTATTGTCAGGGAATTATTCTATAGCATTAAGGACAAAAAACTGGTAAAGTGTGAATACAACGAGCCATAGACTTCATGCAAAGGAGCCATATTAGCAACCATGATATTTATTGATTAAGAAACCTTAATGCTCTCACTCAATTAGCACTTTCTGAAAAATAAATAGACAGAAGATGAAGTACTTTACTTTTTCATTTCACTAGATAATCGTAAAAAGTAAAACACACATTGTTATGCATGAATTTTAAAAGTCTTGTGATTTTTACATATTTTACTAATTATATAAACTATTATCACACAAAGTTATTTCTGTTTTTAAAAATCTGGTGATAATCAGTTTTGTAATGTGAAACAAATTGACTCTAAATTGTTAAGTGAATAATCATGTCAACTAAGATTTAATTGCAAATCTGGTTACTATCATTATCTGTGAATTTGATCCTCTTATTTCCTTTCCAAAATTTTATTTTTTTATTTTAATTTTATAATTCTAATCTATTTATTAACTGGTCATCCAATATTTATCAAAAGTGTTGAGAGTGTAATAGATGAGTTTATGTCAGCATAAGTGTGTGAATATATGTGACAGTGCAATAGAGTATTGCACAGTTATTTTATCAAAGATTATATATCAAAAACACTAAAACTACACCATTAAAATACAAATTTACAACAAAAAAAAAATTCAACCAAGTAAAAACAAGACCAAAACTATGGTTGCATCATCAAATTTATCACAGAAACACTGAGAAAAGAATGCTGAGGTGTCTCTTTCTTCTGAATTATTATTACAACTTACTGGAACCTGATACTGCATAATTCTCTAAGGAAGAAAAGAGGAAATAAATCAGATAAATATGCTGTGAAAACTCTTAGCACTCATTTGAATCTCTCAGTTGATAAGGACAAAGAGCACCTTGGAAATGAAGCAATTGATTGGGAGAGAGAAGGCATAGAATAGAATATACAAGAGATATATAGAGAGAGAAGAGAAATAAAGAGATGAAAGATTAGTCAAACCATGCAGAAAAGTTGGCATTGTTAGGAGGGAAAGCATCTTTTGAGTGTTTGATACAATGACAAGTCAACTAGAAGGAATGTATATATAAGAGCATCATTAAAAAGCAAAGAAAAGGGATTGAATCATTGTGACAGGTCTCTCAGCTTTTAGAGGTAGCACTACATATTGTTTCTTGTGTTTGCCTTCGATCTGCTTCTGCAGACAAAAAGCACAACTATCTATCTATCTATGTACAACCAATGCAGAGGAAGGGAGAGAAGATACATAGAAGAATATGTATCATATGGCCATTCCATAGGAGACTGTGCTTTTTTCTCTTCCTCCTCCTATCTTATGCTAATGCTATACCCTACCTATATGCTACCCTACCACCATTTCCTTTTCTCTTCTTTATCTCTCCATGCACCTTCCTTTTCTAACACAAACACATCTTAAACCTATGTTTGGATTATCATTGGAATTCTGTTGGAGGAGAAACAATTCCTTTGTATCTTTTACTCAGTATTTGGAAGAGAATATAAAAACAGTAAATCCTCAAACATGCACTAAGAAACTAAAAATGTTGTTTTGCAAATACAAACATGTTTTGAGAGTAATATGTATAGTGTATGTTTGTTCTGATCAAATCTTGAATTTCAATGAGAATGCAAAACTTCACTTTATTGATAGTTTTATATGTTTGCGCTAAAGTTTATAACTTCAAACTGATTTTTGCAAAAACTACTTTCCAACAATTTGGCCCAAAATAAGTTTTTAGATGTGATATATGTTAGTGTAGCATACTTTTCAATTTATTGTTGTAACATGTTCTTTATTATTAACTCTTCATTGAATTAGTCTCTGTCATGATGTTATATTTTGCAATAAATATAATCAATGATAAAAAAAAAGATTATAAAGAAAGCATTAAAAAAATATTGTTAAGATGAGTTTTTAAATTATTTTCATGACATGTGAATTGAAAAGAAAGTGATATACAATATTATATGAGAAGTGTCTCCACCACCACACAAATGATCAACTTGTCATTTGACAAGTTGCATGTCATGAATACTTTTCTTATGATTTTCCTTTTTTTTTTTCAAAAGATGTTATTCAAATTTGGTTATGGTTTCTTTTGGTTGAAAAATGTGATATAAATTATTGATTTAGAAAATTTGGTGCATTGGGAAACTCCATTAACAAGAGAGATGGAAAGAGAAATGGGGTAATGGTAAATTCACCAAGAATTTTTTGTGTTGAATAAGACAATGACTGAAAGGGATAACTCAAAAAATTTCAGCATGCAAGGCAGAAAACCAAACCAATCAAATTTAAAAGTGATTCATGAAATATTCTTTATTAATTAGTACATGGAAATAAATTCTTCTTCTTCTTCTTCTTATTATTATATTATTACGATAAATATTTAGGTAGCATTCTCCTATTTAACTTTTTTTTCCTTTTTCATGTATAGATTGCATTGGGATACAGAGGAATCTTTTTCTGTACATATGTTTTGCCTTTACAAACCAATGAAATTAGAGGTCCCAAATGCCACTTTCTAACTTTCCTTAAATAAAATAGGATTAATTTTTTTTTCTGAATTATTATAAATTTTATTTTATTTTTAAATTAAATTATAAAATATTTCATTCATAAAGTTATATGTAAATCATCATTTGACATAAGATGTTGTAATATAATCTACAGTAAAATTCTCTTTGTCACGTGGAAAACTTCAACATACAATTTATTGAAAAAATATTTCACATATATACATAAAATGTCGAGACAGACGAAACACAATTTTTTATAATTTAAGAATTAAACCAATAAATTAAAATATAGGTACTCAAATTTCCTATATTATTGTAAGTTGCCACACAAAATTATTATCATAAATCACAGATTTTAAATCCACTTTCTTATGAACATTAATCAAGAGATTTTAGCCTTTTTCTCCGGTTAGGTCAGGTTTACAAAAAGGTATATAAATTAAAAATCATGTATATTGGTTATTGAAGTTAAGATTATATGTAGATGTCTCATATCTTATCAACGTGTATTGAATATTAATAGTGTGTTTTAAAACAATAAGTGAAAATAAATTAAAAAATTTCCCAAAGACAAAAGTTGATGAAAAGTTTGGTTTTCCTCGGGATTGAATCTCATTTGTATCCACATCAGGTATCAAAGGGTATCTTTTTTATTTTGTTTTTTAGGTTTTAATTTCTAGAAAATCACGATAACATATATTTAAATAACACCAACATGATTTGATGCATTTGAATGATATTTACGAATCCTCTTAATCACAAAAGAATCCAATGCTTTTTAATCCACCATACCATCATCCCTTATAAGAAACTCTTTTCTTTTTCTTTTTTATTTTATTTTGAACCATATTTAAGATATTATAATTAGTTTATATTATTAAATGAATGGTGCGTCACAATTATATCCTTGTAATTTTTAGTTGAAAATAATAACTAAATATATTTGTATGTGCATAATTAAGGATAATGGGTTAAATATGTTTTTGGTCCCTTAATTTTTAGTGAAAATTGGAATTAGTTCCTCTCCAAAACTTTGGTTCGATTTAGTCTCTCAACTTTATAATTGAGTTGTGTGAATTTAGTCCTTATAACCAAATTTTGTCAAGTTTATTTTACATTTCAAATGTGTTTTATGATTGTTTCTTAACTTACATTGAAAAAAATATATATCAAATAATATAAACAACTCAAATGCTATCAAGAAATATATTTGAAACATTAAATAAACTTAATAAAATTTAGTAAAAAGGATTAAATCCACACAGATTTAAGGTTGAGAGACTAAATTGGACTAAAATTTTGGAAAAGAACTAATTCAAATTATTTAGACTAAAATTTTGGAAAAGAACTAATTTCAATTTTTTGGACTAAAATTTTAGAAAAGAACTAATTCTAATTTTTACTAAAAGTTGGGACGAAAAATATATTTAATCCATAAAACTATTCAAAATTACTTTTTAATCCTTTACCTATTATTGTTTTAAAGGACATAGATCTCCAAACCTTATTCTCGGAAAACACGCACTGTTGTTGTGAACATGTGTCGTGGCCAGGTTATGTTTTGTCTTTATGCTCTTGTTTTCATCTTATGTTTCAGTATTCTTCCTTCTCCATTTATTTTTATAATCAAATATTTTATGCAAGGATCTAAAAAGATTTTCTAGGTTTGATTTTATTTTAAGTGGATTCACTACTTTCATTCTTTTTAATTCCCTTGTAAGTTTTCTTTTTTCTAATAATAAATTCTCATAATAAGAATGTTATTTAATTTTAATAAATAATTTAATTATACATTTAGTATTTTTTTTAAGACACCACGTCCGTCACCTTTAATAATTTTTTTTTACAAAACCATATTAAAAATCTCTAAGAATTAGCAAATAATATTTTGAAAATTTTCACCTCTAGAATAAGAATATTCCAACGTGAAACACATTCCCCCTCATAATTATCAAAATATATAACAAATCGTGACATGGTTTATAAAGATTATATCATAAACTTATGAAGAAACGATATTATCAGGTATATTCCAATAAAACTATGGCTTATGACTTTTTAGAAATGGACTTTAAATTTAATTTAACTTCACAAAATCGACTTTTAATGTAAAGTTTGCACCTCATTTATATATTATAAAATTAGTTTATCTTTAATTGATGTGGAACTTCCAACAGTATAATAAGCTAAAAATCCCCTAATATTTATATATATTTCTGGATAAATTTATACTCAGATCAAATTATCACTTTAATTTCTTAAAAAGTTGCATTTTACAAATTAACCATTATAGTTACCTCATTTTTGTAATCATGAAAGTGCAAATTTTTTATAATACAAGTGTTTATCAAACATCTGATTTCTTTATTGATATCGACAATAAGTTAAAACATGCGAAAGTTTTTTATATACTTTTGTTACATTATTTATTCGATTAAGGAAATTGTTAGATTGTAATGTTTTAAATAAAAACACGTAGTTAAGAATTCGAATAGCTATATATAATTTAGTTTAACAATTATTATTGTTTTTTAGTTTAACTATGATTTTTTTTCTTATCTTTATAGAACAAATAATTTAATCTTTCGGATTAATTTATAAGTTTTATATTTTCATAAAATTTGCACCTTTTACAGTTTTGTATTATTCTATTACTTAAAATATTTATATATATAATTTTACATATCAATTATTGTTCCAATTTTATTTGAAGAATATCATATTCAACTATACTCCTTAATTTTATTTTATTTTTCAAATATATTTATACAACACACTATAAATATTCGTAAACGAGAATACATGAAAAAGAGTTTAATTTTAATACGTTATCATCGTAAACAATTAAAAAATATCAATTAATTAAAAAACATTCAAACCTTATCGTAAATAGTATAATCTACGATTAAATAACAATGCAAAAAGTTAATTGTCAATTTATTTTAATGAAATTAAACTATTAATACCATTGTACATAATAGTTATATAGGAAATTATTAATTACACTGTTTGATTAAAAATAAGAATGTTAATTCTAAAATCATGCAAATTTCAATTTTTATAATGTTCTTAATTGTTAAAAAAAAAACTCAAATGATAATTATTAACTATATCCGTTTACCATCTAGTGTTCTTGTATATTATACACTATAAAATTCAGCTATGCAAATAATGAACACAATATTGCGAATCGTAAACAATAGAAAAGAAATGAAAACATTGGGATCGATTCAGAAAGTTCATTCCCTTTGGGAAGATCGAAAATACCTTAAACAAAAGTGATACTGATTAAAAAGGAGAAAAATTATTTATATAGACGATGAAAGGAAGAAGAAAATCCAGATGTAGCTATAGCTAACCTTGCCATGGCTTTTGAGATTGGTTTTGCTGATCATGAATGCAGTTTCCAATGCCAGCAATGGTGAGAATATCATTATGAGAGAGAGGTCTAAGACCCAAGAAATCTCTGGTCAACCCTTCATTTCCAGCTGCACCACTTGTTTTGGAGAAGGTGTCATGCAGATACAAGCTATCGTCATCATCAAGTTTTTTTGAACTCTGAATGCCACCAAACGCATCCTCAAAAGGGGTTCCTTGGAATGCAGAAGGAGAAGAGAAAGAGTTGATAACATCATGAAGAAGGGAAGGAGCAGAAGACACAGTAGCAGCAGCAGCTTTATTCCCCAAAGGTGATGATGATGATGATAAGAAGCCATGGCTAAACACTGTAGCAGTGTTAGTCGTGACAGTGGTTGGTGTTGTTGAAGTGGTGGTGGTGGTGTTGTGTTGATCACGTGAGGACAAGTTGAAGCCAAAGTGAGCAGTGGCAGAATCTGGTGAAGAAGTCATGTGAACCTGATGGTGGGCCCTGGCCATGGCTGGTGAGGAACCACTTCTGCTCATGGTTGCACCCATCTGAGCTGCTTTCTGCAGCAATGCTGTGGCTGACATGTGTGGGGAAGGGTTAGGGACTGTTTGGTAGGCAGCAAGAGTGGGACCAAGACTAGGGTTAGGGTTTTCTTGGTGTGGAGAGGGAGAGAACATCTCTGAGGGTGGGCCCAGCCAAGGGGGCATTTCTGGCCTAAGATTGAAACTTTGCTGCTCTTTTTTCAATGAGAAAGCATGGAGATTCTGAGGGTTGAATTGGGTTTGAAGGGTCATGTTGTTGTTGTTGGTGTGGTGGTGGTGCTGATGATGATGATGAGAGGAAGAAGAAGAAGGTTGTGGGGGAAGAAGCTGGTTGTTGTTGGCTGTGCCAGTGATTGCTCTTGCACTCTCTTCTGCTAATGCATCACAGAAAGCTCTGTGGGTTATGAAACTGTCCCTCCTGGAAGTCATAACCAAACAAAATTACAAAACCAGCAAATGTCACTAAACTGTTATGACAGTGTAGAATTATTGACTTTCTTACATTACTCTCTCTCTCTCTCTCTTACTTTTCAACACTTTTTAAAACTCTTGTGAAAGTACTTAACCACATTAAAAAAATCCAAACAAGGTGTGATTTACACTCTCTCTATGATTTATGAGAGACTGCTATATCAATGTAATGAATTTAATGCGGAATGTGTGTGAGAATGTTATTAATGGAATTGGAACAGCAATTAAAAATTGGTGTGTGAATTCATTCATTCATTCATTCATCATGGTCAACCTAGGATTCAAATGAAAGATGATGTTTCTTGAGTGTGGTGCCTTAACTAAACTGGACTTATAATTCACATGACATGGATTTAGGTTAGTTACCTTGAGAAGAGGGTTCCACAGTCACATCTGTACTCTCTAGTGCCACAGGTTTTGGAATGGGCTTTCCAATCTGATTGAACTGCATATTTCTTGGAGCACTTGTCACATTTCCACTTCTTCTCACCGTGCTTTCTGCAGAAGTGCTTCTTGATCCCAGTCAGGTCCCCCAGAGCCCTTGATGGGTCATGATGCACACAATTTGCTTCTGGACACACATACACCTTCTTCCTCACCTCTTTGCTCGTTCTCTGCTTCAGCTTCCAAGGCAAATTGTGCCCTCTTCTGTGAAGTTGCAGGTTCTGGTCCCTTTGAAATCCTTTGTTGCAGATCTCACAAATGAACCTATTTGTAGCCAGAAGACTCTTGGGGGACAAGGCTATAACCTCAGCATCAGGGTCTGAAGACACACACACATTACAATTCATACAACTAAATTAAAATCTCAAAGCCATAAGAAAATCAATGAGGTTCAGTTTAGAGTTTGAGTAAATAACAGAAGAACACAAACCTGGGTTACCAGGGAGGTTTCTCTTTTTCTTTGGTGGCTGCTGAGTCTGAGTTGTTGGTGGTGGAGGCAAGTATTGTTGAGGGTAACTGGTTCCAATTTCAGTTCTGTTGCCTGAGGAAGCACTGGCTTCACCAGATGCAGAAGTCAAATTTGACATGTTCTCCTCCACTACTTGTTGCTGCTGCTGCTGCTGCTGATGTTGTTGGTTGAACACAAAACCCTTCATCTCCATATATACTTGCGAGTTTTAGCAACCTATAAGGCTGTGCTATAGGCCATAGATCTTGATTTTTCAAATGCTGCGAAGCTTTCTGGGATCTAAGGACAAATCTTACCCGAAATAGAAAGGGAAGAAAAAAGAAAAAGCTAGAGCACAGTCCACACAGCTTAGACCGGAAAGGAAAGAGAAGGAAGAAAACACAAGAAATATGAAAAAGCAAAGGAAATTGGTATTCAGTTGAGGAATAGTCTATGAGTCTCTCTAGCAAAGAAAGAACTAAACAAAAAGAGGAAGAAAGTTGAGAGACAGTGGTCTCTCTATATAACCACTATTAGAAAACTTGTTACTAGTTTGGCACTGACCCAAGAGACAAAGTTTTGTTTTTATGAAAGAGCAGAAGAAACAAGTGAGTTTTGATAAAGAGAAGTTGATGAGGTGAAGCAGATGCTGGTGTAGCTAGCCGCAATCCCTTTTTTTCTCCTTCATGGTTTTGAAAACCATGCTTAGGAAAATAAATGTATATAATCCACACAAATGTGAACAAAACTATAGACCCTGTTGTTTATCAGAGAGAGAGGGTGTGGATGAGAGAAGAGATTCTGAATGTGTACCTCAGCAAGTCCAAAACCACAAACCCAAGAAGAACCTTACGGCTAACTCTGACGTTGAGCTTTCTGTCTTTTCTTCTGTTTTTGTTTTTTTTTTTTTTCTCTCTCACAACCCCAGAAAAATGGATCACTTTCTTTAATGTGTTTTTCTTTTGCTTGAAAAAAAGTTGAGATTTTTTTGGTTAAAAACTTTTGTTCAAACACATCCTTCTTGCTTGTCTTTCCCTTCTCTTGCAAAGTAAGCACAAAAAAGGGGGCAAAAAAAGCAACCACAAAAAGAGAGTATCATTTGCATACACAGATAGAGTTTATGTGTTAGTGTGTGTGAGAGAGAAAGAGAAACAGAGACAGAGAGAGAGAGAATATCTCAAATTCTTTTATTTAACTAACATCATGGCTTATAGACTCTTCTACGTTTTACAGCGACATGATTGATCCATTGATTAAATTGTGAGAAGCATGGCTAAAAGCTTTCTTTTTTATAAACTGGGTATTTAATTCAAAGTTCTTTTCATCATCCTTCATTTCACTATCATTGCAACTATTGACTATAGAAAAAAGGCTGAATATTATTATTCTGACAAATTTTGCATGGTTGTTTATATTATTAAACCAAACGAAAATTTGAAGAAACAGATGTTGTTGTTAGGTTGTGGAATATGGATCTAGAAAGAAAGGTAAACAAAGCTAGCTAGTTTCTCTTTCTTCTTCTTCTTCTCTCTCCATCTTTCACATTCCCATTGTATCTTTTTCAGCCACAATTTTTGTCCACCCCGTCATTTTCACTTCATATTAGTCATTATCAGTATGGAAAATTTAATGATGCCTCAAATTATGATGTGGGATGATCAATTTCATCTTCACACCATCAACTTGGAGCCTCCCGTGAGGATTAACATTCCCTTTTTTACAACTCTAAAAACTTCACTTTTTTTTTTGTCAAAAGTTGCATCAAATTTCTCATTTTTAACTTAAACTCGTAAAACCTGTAAAGTTAAAACACAAAGAATAAATGTCATTAAGATACTATTTTTAGTTTTTCTTTATATTTTTCGTTCGTTAGATTCTAAATCTAATTCGATCTTTTAAAACTTAAATTTTATTAAGATAGATTTTGATGTCATCTTGTGAAGTAAAATTTAAGTCTAATTTAATATTATTAAAGAATAAATCTTATTAGGATATTCTTCATATTGTTTTGATATTTTCTTAAAAGTTGACTTTTAGTTTAAATCTTAAATTATGTCGAGAATAATTCAAGTTGAGTTTGAATAAAAATGACTAAATTAAACATTATATAAGAAAAAGACTTAAATATTAATTTGATCCTGGTTTTGGTGCAATATTGTCAATGTGGTCCTATAGTTTTTTTTTTTTTCAATATGAAGAAATTTAGTGAAAATCAGGATAAAAAATATTTAAGCCTGGGACAAAAAACTCATAAATTCAATGGTTCGAGGTTGAGTTAAAAGTAGTGTCCATTTTTTATTTAGGTTAGACTAAAGTCACACACATATAATCTCTCCCTAATGAACTTCTTCCAACAATAGATTCATCAAATCCTAAATCTTACTTGGACAAACTTCATTGATTTGATATCCTTTCACGAAATAAATTTTAAATCTAACTCTATTTTATAAAATTGATTTGTGAGATGAGATTTACAGTTATTTAGATATTACAAATTTATCTTATCTCTAATCTATACGTAATTTCTAACATATTAAATATTAGATCAATAATACCACAGAGTTATTGTCAAGACACTTAAATGAGTTTTATGAAAAAAAAAAATTAGGGTGACTTTTTATGATGTTTATGAGTTTGTGGTAAACTTTGAAAGTTATGTTATGAAACTTATGATTGCAATTTTAAAATTATTTAAAATGTGTGCATGCTTTGGCACTTTGAACTTAATGTTAGAAGTTTGTAGTATGTGTGAGATAAGATGTCACAGTGGTAAAGATTAACACAAGAATCTTAAAGATACATATATAGTACTTGCAAAACTACATTGTTTTCTGTTTGTCCAGCTTTTGGAAGGGTGTGTTCCCTACACTATGACTTGGGTTCAAAATTTGGCATTAGAAAATCATTTTAATTTTGTCTTTGTCTTGTTTTATTCTTCAATCATTAATTTTTTGAAAAGTGATCCTCCACGACCCAACTCATACTTAATAGTAACCTACTCTTTTCAATTTTCTTAGGGGTTAGATTTTTCCAAAATTTTGTTTTCGTTTGTTTATTATGTGTGAGGTTTGAGATTATATTAATGATATTTTTTTTTTCAATTATATCGTGTTTTTTAATTTTTAAATGGTTTGCATATGCATTTATTATATTACATAAAAATATAAAGGGTTCACACAGTAAACTACATAGCTGTTTTATTAAAACCAAAAAACATTACCGTGTCTTTTTCTTTTTGTAAAATAACCTTAATAGATTTATAAAAATAAACAGAAAGAATAAATTTTACTCACGATAAATTTTGACCTAGACAGTGGGCACAATAATACATTTGTTACTATACGCGAGAGAATTTGATGTTATGAATGAGATAATATTTTAATGTTCTCTTAATTAACTTGTAGGTTTATGATAAATTTAAGTATTTTTAAATTATTTTTTTATTAAAAATTTAGTATTTTATTGAATAATTAAATTTTAAATATTTTTTAATTAAGTTTTTATCATTTGATTTTGATATAATTGTTACTTTAATTCCTTAATGTTTGTTTTCGCATGAAAAAATAAAGAATAATTTAATCAAATTTTAAGTTTCTCATCAAGTTCCTATTATAAATTTGTGTTTTATTAAGCGTCTAAAATTTTTATATTTCAATTTAAGTAATTAAGATACTATTTGATTTTGCAGTAAATTATAATATCTTGAATTTGAAAAATAAAAAAATAAAATTTTATCATCTTTATAAAAAATGTTTAATTATGTTTTGAGTCTAAATTAATTTGGAAACTTTCAATTGAGTTACTATTAAGTTTTTTTTAGTCTATTGAGTTTCAATAAATCTAATAGAAATTTAATTGAAAATTCTCAAACTTATTAGGGACTAAAAACATAATTAAGTCTAAAAGAAATGATGGAAGAATGTAAATGAAACAAGAAATTACTGTGTAAATAATAATGATTTGTAAAAGAAAATGTAAAATGGGTGTGATGGGTCTTCAAAGAGAAGAATTCAACCAGAAGATATAATAATAATGAAGTTCAATCCACGTAAGGAATTAACACCACTTATACCCCCAAAATTATTTGACTTAGTCACCAAGATAAACCATTCGTTCTTATATCACTTATGAATCTTTCAAGGAAAGAATCTTATCAGAAGATACAACACGAGTTCAACTCATATAAGATATTAACATTTTCAACTCAAAACTTTATAAAAATAAGTTTATGGATCTTATGGTGATCAACTTTTTCATATCTACCCAATATGAGATTTAAAATCACACTTTAATAAGTGAATATAAATATTACTATTCTTATTTTGGCCTTTTAGATTATGAGTATGAAATATTTTGTTCTCATTTTTTTTTTACATTTGAATTTTATATATGTATCTCCATCCACGATTATTTATTCTACAAGACCCTCACACTATTGTGTTGAAGCTTCACTTGCCCACCTAAATAATTTTAATACTTTAATCTTCCTCCATGTGATTAGTATATTATATATATATATATATATATATATATATATATATATATAATATAACGAGTTTAAATTAGATAAAAGAATGGAAATAAGATTAATTTATTTATTAATAATAATTATTTTGTTTTTTAATTATGCAAGTTGATGTCACCCTTCTTTTTCACATTTTGTGGTTTTTCTCCCTTTCTTATCGAAGAAAGAAACATACTATAAAAAGTAAATCTTTAATTTTTGGCACTTGATTTTCAACTTTTTAACAGTGAACTTTTTACTTGTATAGTTTGATATGATATGATTTGATAACCATATTAATTAGTTATGATGCCTCACATTGACAAATATGCCTCTAACTTTACTTCCTTAACTTTCATGCTCAACAACATTCTTCCCAATTCAAATCTCAAAAATATCATTTTTCAATATTACATTTCACACATTATTTCTTGTAAAGATTCATATATTTTCATATAATTTCATCTAAAAAAATTATTATCTAATATATAAAAATTCCACTCCAAATATTATTATAGACCGATATTCCTATATTATCAATTATTTATCATTTTTATAGTTTGATATTTCCAATTATAGGATTAAATATGTTGAGTCTCTAAACTTAGACAGAAAATTATAATTTGTATATATCCTAAATTTTGATATATTTTGATTCATAAACTTTAAATGAATAGATATAGTCATTTTCATCTAAAAATATAATATTTATTTAGACTTCTTAAGATGTTCTATGTCAATATTTGAATTGAAACATGTCAAATGACGTAAACAACTTAAATACCATTCTACGATTATTCAATTTTTTCAATTTTAGAAAGAAGATTGAAGGATAAGTTATTTTACGTCTCATAACTACTCATTGATCTTTAAATGGTTTATTATAAAAAAAAACTAATAAAACAATAAAACATGAACCTAACTCAAAAATTGATATATTTTTAATTTAAAATTTTAAGACTATATATATATATATATATATATATAATATTTTAATATATGCTCATAATTTATGAATCAATACAGTCTTTTATATATCTAAACAATGTTTTTGAACTAAGACTCAGGTAAACACACTACAAATATTTAATTAGTAACATTTTTAATTTATGCTTAAGGAGTGTAATCAATCACGACAAGTCACAATCGTGCCAACGTATATCATAAGGACACTGAAACTAATTAAGTTATTTATTTATTTTATCGAAATACTTGTCTATTTTCTAGTCTTACGGAATTATTTCTTAACTTACACAATGATAATAATAATAATATAGAGCATGGCGTTTTTTTTTCAGTTAATACATATATTTTTCTGAATAATTATGTTATCATATAAATCAAGAGACTTCAGAACTATATTAAAAAAAGAATATGTATCCAATAAAACTCGTTAAATTTTAAAATCATGTGAATATAATTTATATGAATAGATATCGTTATTTATGTCAATAATGTGATGGTGACTTCAAATAATTATTAATTGTGCTAAGTGGTTGGTGGGCAAAAAAGTTGCCTTTGAAAGCACGCTTTAATTTTGATATTTTGGATGAAGTTTGATGTTGCTTTAATATGTAATCAAATTAAACTATTTCTATATTCATATAAGAAAGTAATCAACAATTTCATTTATATTTTACCAAGAGAACAATCATTCATATATATATATATATATATATATATATATATATATATATAAAAGAAAAAACATGCATATTGATATAGAATATATTTTTAATAATTTTTTCTTGTGTAGTAATAACCATTGAGAAAATATTAAATATATATTT
>Ga0099822_1001471_pt1 | contig 27534 bp, 15 predicted proteins | sample CowpeawhiteBW_FD_76839 | JGI IMG/M metagenome (GOLD analysis project Ga0099822, IMG submission 76839) | Root nodule microbial communities of legume samples collected from California USA - Cow pea white BW | ecosystem: Host-associated > Plants > Roots > Nodule | place: USA: California | collected... | reverse complement strand
ATAAAATTGGGTTAAAAAAATCAAATTTTCACACAATTTATATATATATATATATATATATATATATATATATATATATATATATATATATATATATATATATTTTTTTTTTTATATTTATATATATAATAAAAAATATAAATATACACAAAAAAAAAAATATATATATATATATATATATATATATATATATATATATATATATATATATATATATAAATTGTGTGAAAATTTGATTTTTTTAACCCAATTTTATAAGGTAGAATAAGGCTTGAATATAAAAGTGTGTGAAAAATATTTTATTAACCCAATTTTGTAAGGTAGAGTAATGCTTGAATTTATCAATTTAATTTTTATCTCTACTATAATTCATATTTCACAACATATTATTAGTAATAGGATTCTAATGTGTTGAATTGTAATGAATGTTAGCCCCTTATCAATAATTATATGGTTTTGAAACGTGTGAAGTTAGTGCTAGTATGGCTTTTGGAAATGCAAGTATAATCCAAGGCTTTATGAAAACTACTGTATTACTAACCAGAGGTACTAAGTTGCACATTAAAAAGTGCATTTTATTGTCATCAATTTAATAAAAACTTATTTAAGTTTTAAAGATATTTGTCTACATAAATATCTTTATATTATTATACTTAGATAAAAAAATATTTAAAAAAAATATTTATACTATGGTTTGTAATACACATATATGATACAACTAAAGGCACATGTTATCATAAATAAAAAAGAAATCACACATTTATAAGGTTATTAACTCAATCACATTAATGTTGTGGTTGGATGAGATAATTTAGAAGAGTAATTCATTTATTTGAAGAATTTGAAATTCTTTACACTAAAATGACTTATTTAAATAAAGTAATTAGAAAGAAATTTAAGTTCAAAGTATTTGAGAAGGTATTCAAATGAATAAAATGGAAGCGTTTCAAATACCCAAAATTTTAAGAAATTTGAAATTTCACTCATGTCCACTCTACACACGACGATTGAGTCGAGACGATCCAGATTCAAAATCGAGTCGAGTTGGCCCACAACGAAGGTTGAGCCGAGTTGGCTAATGATGATGGTTCAAGTCGAGTCAGTTTGGAGTGATGGTCGAACGGAGCCGGTCCAAGACAAAGGTAGAGCGGAGTCGGCCAAGGATGGTGATTGAGCCGAGTTAGCTCGTGCCGATGGTCGACCTAGTGAATCCAAGTTGAATCTTCGGGAGTCGATCCGATCAAAAGTTGAGATGAATCGTCTCATTTCGAAAGTCGAGTTAACTCAACTTAGACTTAAGAATAGAGTTGAATTTGTCTTAAAATATAAATTAAATTGTTTTATCTAAAAAAAATGAAATCTAAGATATTTCAATTACTCAAGCCAAACAAACTATTTAAGAAATAAATGAAAGTCAATTGTGAGTAATTCAAATACTATATATTTTAATTTTTTAGAATTGTTGAAATCTCTTGTCCAAATACGATATAAGATATAAGAGATCATTTTTCACATTATCTAATTAAATCCACGTATATCCACTAAAATTTTTCCATCATGCACAATAATTTTGCATAACACTCACAAGTTACCACAACTGCTCCAAGCATATGATATTGAATGCGGGAATCGAAAGAGGCCTGAAAAGGTTCAAATATGATTAGGATAAATTATCAATGCTCTATTACTATATAGTAATATAAATTTAAGTTTCACTCGATTCTACTAAAGTAGTGTAGTAAAAATATGTCTGTGACTATTTATATATAAATTGATTAATTTTATCTATATATGATACGAGACCTCAAACAAAAATGGGATACGGATTTATATTAATCATATATAAAAAAATAAAAATAATTATAAATTTTTATTTTAAAGATAAACAAGACCACATAAATCGGTGCACGAGGTTAGACATTTGTTTGAGTGTTTAACTCTGCAATCCAACAAAACAGTTGAGCAGCAGCGACAATTATAATATTGTGTCATTCCTCACACCATAAAACTGTATTCAGTTACGAATTTAGATACTCTCTCGCCTGCCACTTTCACCAACAAAAGAAAACTGGAAAATGAAAAAACAAAACTGGTGGCAGGGATGGATCAGATCAGATACAATACAATCAAACAAAAAAAAGTCTTATAAAATAACAAACAAAAAGTTTCTCACCTTTTTAAAATCAAATTAATCTAGCATCATTCATAAACATCAGTAACATGATTTTAAATAAATGTTTAAAAGTAGTTTTAGTATATTCAGAAATGGTTAGAATTCCTAGAGAAATTTCACGGTATATGACCGGACTTATTGAGTTGAGTTAGAGTTAAAGTTCACTTCTTAATACAATAGAATCATATTTAAAATCTATCCTAACGAAATTTTTTGAACATATTGTTTCAACCACTGTCGGATAACTCATTTCTAATCCGCGCACGAAATCAGATAAATTAAACATGTAAGTTTGTATCCAGCTTCTTAGATTTTCATGTTAAAATACTAAATTTACTGTTTCATATGTAGTTTCTTCCCTGTGATGTAACAATTTCATTATGAATTAAAGTTGGCATTAGTGAAAAAAAAAAGACTCTTTGTTCCAAAAAGTGTGCACACTAACAGAGCATGCAGAATTGTGCATCGAATTGATGAAATGGTGGTCACAATTTTCACAAACTTTTGTTGCACGCGTAAGGCAATTTCTGATATTTGTTGGGTTATTTTGATGAACACAAGAAGCCCGAATATTGGGTACAACACTAAAGTGAAAAACTGGTGAGCCATATTTATTCATCCAACGCTTTCCAACACAACCACATTATTTTATTCAAATTTCATTATTTTATATCAGTCCTTGTCTTCAGCCAATCATATTTTCACCACGTACCAAAGGCCATCTTATAAATGGAAACAAACAAATGAAAGACAAAATTCACACTTTTACACCCCAAGCCATAATATATAATGTGCATTGATGTCATCCTGGTTTGTTCTTATTGTTCACATTTGAAGTATCTTATTTAAAGATAGTGTTTTGTTATCATTTTCAATTTTGGGGTCTCTCAAAGTTTTGTTTTTGGCACTAAAATAGACCAATGCAGAAGGCACCTAGTGAGGGAAAGTATGTGAAGCTCGTGAATAGAAAAGAGCATATCATATAGCTTGCCTTGTTGTTTCTGTTGAAATTTTCATTGGAGATTGTTCATGTGCTTCTAGCTAAGAAACTTTAATGGCTAAAGGTGACCACACAATCATGTTTACATATATGTAGTTGGCCAGAAAAGGACTTTGTCGCTTCCAATTTCCAACATCATGGTAAAGAAAACCCAAATATCACCATTTATATATATTCACCACAGTGGTCCTGCCATGCACATATATATTTACACTGCTGAAAAAGTATATGTATTTCTGATAGTAGATATGTCAAATACCTCGTGATTCAATTAATTTCAAATTAAATATCACTGATAGTTTAACATGACAATGCTCTCTACCTTCTTCAAATAAAAATACATATAAAAAAGCGAGACCATTCAAAAAATTATAAAGATTTAAATCTTAAACCGTACGTCTAATAGTCCTACATTGTTTAGGAGGTAAACAAAAGTTAAAAAATGCAGTGATCGACTCTAACGATTCACTCCACATACTTGAGTTCAGAACAAGAGAAAATGGAGAATTACAAGTCAATTGCAGAAAATCATGTTACAGTTTATTTCAGCCATCGACTTCAAATTTAAGAAAACCATCTTCACAAAGTAACCTTTCAAAATCTAAGATCATTTTGGTGCCTTGAAAACGAGCGAGGGAGATAACATCATAAGCTTTAATTAACGCAAGATTGACCAAAGTTTCAAGACATGCAACTTGTATGAAATGTATCAGCATCAGTGCTTCGTGACTATAATATTAATATTTATTTATGGTGGAAACTCTTGGCATTTAGATGTTTATGTCTTCTTCAAGTGCCTTCAGTTGTCTCTATAGCCTCTCTGCATAACTGCGTCATTGACGAATCTTTACATATCCTGGCATAACTAGAAAAAATTATTAATGAAAATAAATTAACTCATCCATTTGTCATATAATAGTATTAAACTAAAATCACGGGAAGTTCAAATGATTTAGTGATGTTGCCTGTTGTATATATAAGATATCATCAACATCAAGAGGGTATAGATTAGATAATTTGGTTAATGATAAACAAATGACATGTTCTTTGTTACTTGAAAGGAGCACATGCATTGCCAAGAACGTACTATATGCAGTGCTGTTATTAGCTAATGACGATCATGTAGAATCTTTTAGTTTGGTGGTAATGAGATTACTTTGATTATTATGGGTTTAAGAAGGAAAAATGGGTCTGTGATTTAACTGCTTCACATGTAATGGAGTTAAGTGTTTATTCCTCCACTGTTTAAATACACTCAACGAACTCAGATTTTCTGGTTTATTTATGTTTCTTCTCTGTGAAGATGGTTTAATATATACACCAGAGGGTACGAGTTCTTCATCCCAAAACAAAATCGTACAGTTTCTTCAAGTAGCATTAGTTTGGTTTTTGGATTAATAATTTGTCACATGCTCTTAAGTCCCACCTAATTATGGACCGTGGCACATGGAACCGTTACATTATCAACATCAATTTTCCAGCTTTCAAAAGAGCTAAAAACATCCAAATTCAAACAGTAATGAACTAACTCCTCTGTTGGAATTCATTATAGGATATAACCTACCTTTTGTGATCCTTCAATGTGATATAAGATTTAACAATTGACTTTGATTTTCAATTCACCTTAGGTAGATTCTACTTGTATACTTACTGCATGATTAAGAACAGTTCTTAATGTTCTTGTAAAGAAACAAAATGCATTCAACTCACCGTTCTGTAATAAAAGAAATTTGAAAACAGTGATGATATTCAAAAGCATGCATAATGTAGGATTTCATTCATGATGGGAACAGACATCAATCTTTTTTGAGTATATAAAGTGAATTTTACGTTTTAAATGACAATTAATTTTAATCCTGTTTGGACTAATCTCAGTATAGGTGTTAATACCCGGAGACATTTCAGAAAATGGAGTTATGGAGCGGTGATACAATAAATATGGCTTTTAACATAAACTTGGTCTGAAAATAATTTGACATTACTAAAAACTACTTTTTCATTACAACTCGTTTTCCATCATAAATGCAAAGTGGTTCACCTGAACCAATTGCCTTAGTTGGATATGGCCATCTACTGTAGCACCGATAGTAGCACACTCAGAAACTGACACATGGAATGAGGGTTCCCTCCAATTTTTCCTTCTTTAATCTAAGAACATGAATTTATGAGGAAAATAAATCACAAGAAAGATATTGATAAAATGAAAGGGGAAATTCCATTATATGTTGTTTTATTATGTTATCCTTAACTAGTTCTTAACTTGAGTTGGAGAAATTATTTAAGAAATTCACTTTCATTACATCAGCAATGGAAGAAATAGTCATGGAACACGCATGTCTAACTTCTAGATGGGATTAAGAATGACAAAGATATTTGATAAACTTACGTTACTATTACATTTGTGAAAAGCACGGGTCACTACTGGTGGCAAATTAATTAGGTGAATTAACAATATTCAAAGCAGATTAATAGACAATAGGGGTGAGGCTATCCTATAAGAACCAAAATCGGAACCCCTTTATTCAATCCATATTTTTCTTTCTTCCTACTCTTCTCTCCACAGTTTAAGTTTTCTTGCCATTTGTATTCTACAAAAAGTTATCATAGCATTTAAGCATTTAAGCTTCTCTAATGGTCCCTCCCTAGCACAACCCACTTCTTCACACCACAACTTTCAACAAAGAAAACAAAACCTACGCCACACCGCTCGTGGTCGTGCCTCTATGTTTGTGAGACCAAAACGCGGCGTTGCTTCACTTGTTCTCTGTTTTCAATTGCTCTGCTCTGCATGAAACAGAGTACCCTGTTGGATTGCTCTTTGCAATGAGGTATATTCGGAACAACAGCTTCAAGAGGCTCTTCTCCTTTGGAAGACGTAGTTCAAAGGAGCAGGTTCTGAGTCCTGACGGTGTAGAAAGTCACGAGACTCTTAAAGAAGAACCTTCCGGAAGACCCTCTTGGAAGTGCTTCTCTTATGAGGACTTGTTTGATGCCACCAATGGCTTCAGCTCAGGTAATTCAGGTTTGGTTTGAAAAATTAAGTTCTTTTTTTTTTCCTTTCTGTTAAACTTTTTTTAACTTCTTGTGGCAGAAAATTTGGTTGGTAAGGGAGGGTATGCGGAGGTGTACAAGGGAATAATGAATGGGGGAGAAGAAATTGCTGTGAAGAGACTCACAAGAACTTCGAGGGACGAGAGAAAGGAGAAAGAGTTTTTGACAGAGATTGGTACAATTGGTCATGTGAACCATTCCAATGTGTTGCCTCTTCTGGGGTGTTGTATTGACAATGGCCTTTACCTTGTTTTCGAGCTATCTTCTAGAGGTTCTGTTGCATCTCTTCTTCACGGTAATTACAAGCCAAAAACAAATCTTTTGTTTTCTCATAAAGATTGAAACTTTGGCAGCAAAAAAAACTGCATGCGTTCTGGGTTTACCGAAATCAAAACAAGGGTTTTTACTGGTGTGTGGATTTTGCTTTGTAGATGAAAAGTTGCTCCCTTTAGATTGGAAAACGAGGCACAAGATAGCCATTGGAACTGCACGCGGCCTCCATTACTTGCATAAGGGCTGCAAGAGGAGGATAATCCACCGGGACATTAAGGCATCAAACATTTTGTTAACAAAAGATTTTGAGCCACAGGTTCTTTTTGAATCTGTATTTCAATTTTAGTTGAACCAATATTTGAAACAGTGTTGTTATATGGGTTTATTTTTACCCAAAGTATTCATGATGTTTTATGATTGTGGCAGATATCTGATTTTGGACTAGCAAAATGGCTTCCATCTCAGTGGACTCATCATTCCATTGCCCCAATAGAAGGGACATTTGGGTACTCATCTTTCCATGGACCCTCCAAATAATTTGAATAAAATACATGAATGTTTATATTTTAGAACCTTTTTGTAGACATTTGGCCCCAGAGTACTACTTGCATGGAGTTGTGGATGAGAAGACAGATGTGTTTGCCTTTGGTGTGTTCTTGCTGGAAGTAATCTCTGGCAGAAAACCAGTGGATGGGTCACACCAGAGCTTACACAGCTGGGTAAGTAACCTTTTTTTTTTCTTTTTTCCTTTGTGACTTTGTTCTCTGGTTATGAACTTGGCGTGTTCCATGGGGTTTTGTTTGGTCTAATGGTGAGTTTTAACAGTGGTTAAGTGATTAATTAAGCATGCATTTTGAACAAATAGGCGAAACCAATTTTGAACAAGGGTGGGATTGAAGAGTTGGTAGATCCAAGGCTTGAAGGAGCTTATGATGTGACAGAGTTAAAAAGATTTTCCTTTGCTGCATCTCTCTGCATTCGGGCTTCTTCAACTTGGCGACCCACCATGACTGAGGTACCTTACTTCCACTTCTTTCCCTTCTTTTACCACAACATTAACAAATCATTAATAAAACAAGTTACTGGTGTTGATTGATATTACTTTCTAAAATAACCTCTCACGTGCACTCCATTATTAATTCAATTTTATTAGAAATCGTAAAAAACACAAATAGAGTTTATTTTAGGAAGGCTAAGAGAATGCACTAGTATTTTTAAAATAATAAGAAAGCGTATATTTAAAAGAGCCTTTTCTTATTTAAATATTTTTGTTTTTATTTCTTTATGTAGTATCTCTGGAGCTTTGGTTGGCATTTACTGAAAAGCAGTGTGTTCTTGATTAAAAATATGTTTTAACATATTTTATATTGTTTATATATCTATATCTTCCGAAAAGGACAAGAATCTTTTAAAAAAATCGTTTTAATAGTTATAAAATATTTCGTAAGAGTACTTTTTTTAAGACTTATTTCCTCAAAATAGTAAAATATGCTTTGTGGACTTATAAATTATTTCGTTAAATATATTAGAGATGTATATATTCTAATTTTACTATATTTGTCAATGGAATATTTTCAACTAAAATAATATATTAAGTAACTAATTAATTTGGTTGGTTTGGGGATTAACTACTCTTTTTTTACGTTTTCGGTATTAAAAATAAAAGGCTATATTAAATAGATAAAAAAGATTAAGAATTAAACAAATGTTAATATTTAAAAAAATAAACAATCTCATTAAATAATAACTCTTCTTGAATCTTTTGCAAGATAATTATTTATACTAGTAAAGTAGTATTTAATATATACTATACTAAAAGATTTCAATTGAATTAAATATGTTTTATATTATTTATAATAAAATAAACATCTTCAAAATACTTTTTATATTTAGTTTTCTCAACATCTTAAAGACACCCATAATATTTGCATATAAGTAGGTATCTTCGTGTTTTTCCATCAATCTTCTTCTTGCCATGGAAACTAATCACCAACTTCGATTTTATCATCAGATTATTTAGGAACAATAAAATGACTAGTATAACCACCAAGATACTTTGCACAAGTAAAACACACTTGATGAGTAGCAAAACTATATTGAAACGTGACACTTGTCATTTTTTTATCATTTGCTAAGTCAAATTTTATTTAGACGTGATATTTTCTCTAGCACTAGCAACGCTTTCAAGTAATTCAAAAAAGTATTATTATTGTTTAATCATTTTATTATGACTATTATTCCATTCAATTAATATTATAATTATTTGATAAGCAAGTATTTTATTTATTGTTTAATTTTCTCAACGGCTGAGTTTCTTTGTTGGCGAGGTTTGTGAATTTGTCACGTTATCTATTATTAGCACGTGTAGCGTGTTCACGAATCCCATTATTGCGTTTTAGATTAACCAGTTTCCAAGTTACCAATAAATTAAAACTATGCATATAAAAAACAGTTTTCTGGCTTCAAAGTTCAAACAATGAATTAACCAAAATATAATATTTATTTAATTACGATGGCTTTCATCGTCATTCTCGGGTAGATTCATCATAATTTTGTGAATGCCAAACCCTTTTTCTCCCATGCAATGCAAATTCATGAATCACTTGATGTTCTCTTCTACCTAATTTTATCCGTTTATGCTAACACCACGACAACACACATAATATATGGCCAATTCATATAATAAAAATGTGTAACACAAATTGAAAGACAAAATAAATGCGTAGTTGTATTAGGTTCCATGTCATTGCAATTGTGGGCCACTTGTTCTTGTTGTGAATCACGCACACATTAATCTTAAGAAGAATTGACATTGACAGGTATTAGAGATAATGGAAGAGGGAGAAAAAGATGCAGAAAAGTGGAAAATGCCAGAGGAAGAAGAAGAGGAAGAAGAAGAATTCTGGGGTTTTGAGGATCTGGAATATGAATATGATAGCTCCTTTTCAATGTCATTACTTGACTCCATTGGAAGCACTAGTTAGGAATTACATGAAGTGTTTGTATATATAGAAATTTCATGTGGCTGTGGCTATATAATGGAATCTGTTGTAGCATTTGATTTTGGTTTCTGTGAATGTGAAATATTTGATTGTAATTGAAACCCCAAATGTGTCGGCAACTGGAGAGGAAAATGACAGAGAAGGTTGTTCTGATGCAGTAATCAATTTCAATGATTTTGGTAGTTTTGTGAAACAAGGGATGATGATTGGGTCCAAAATGTCCACTCGCTGCAATTTTTCCACATGATGTGACTGAACTATCAATAATATGAGGTTTTAAGCAGTTTAGACAGAGACATTGGAAAAAGATTGAGCTTAAAATGATGCTTCATGATGTTGGAGGAACTAGAGGCGATGATTTCGATGGATTATTTCAATTTAAGTTTATATGGTTAGAGATGAGTTTAAGTTTTAGAAAATAAATAAATTGAAACATTATAAAAGATACATTTTAAGTCAAAAATAATTTATGTAATTAAATTCAGGTCTATTTGTATAATATATTTTTAGTGAATTTTTTAATAATATTTTTATCATATTTTTATTCTTTATATATATAATTTATAAAGTAGTGAGATTTTAAATTTTTTATTTTAATCTGGAATTAAAATCAACATGCTGGGTAACAGCTAGCTGAGTAAGATGATCGTTGTTGTAGCTTCAACATGAGGAAACTAGTGATTGTATCTCATCTTCTTACTTAATAATCCAGCATAATTTATAATTTTTTATTAATAGTTACTATTTTATTATATAATTTTATATTATAATAAAGTAAATGATTAGAATACAAATATATTATAATAATGAATAAGGTAATATAATTTAAATTTTGGTATTTAATGAAATAACCTTGTTCTTTTTTTTATGTAGAATATAATTATTTTATTGAAAGTTTTTAATGTTGGTTCCTCATTTTAATATGAAATTTAGTTTAATTCTAATTTATATTTGAATTTTTTTTTATAAAATTACTATGTATATTATGAAAATATTACTTTATAAACGCTTAATTAAGTTTTTTATGTTTCTTTGCATATTTTTAATTGAGTTTCTATTGCATGTTTTTTTAATAAGTACTTGAAATTGTTACAATTTTCTATTGAATTATTGTCATTAATTTATTGATCTGAGTAATTGTTACTTTCTTTCGTGTCTTATTTCATTGTCTATATGTTAAGTTAAGAAATGTGAAAATTTGTGATTAATAACACAATGGTTAATGTGAAATGACAATTAACAAAACATCTCATTCTTTAACACATAGATACAATGAAGTAGCATAATCAGATAACAACGACATTTTTCAATTAATGAAAAAATTGACAAAAAATCAATTGAAAAATATAAAAATTTTAAGTACCTATTAAAAAGATAAATAATGAAACTTGATTAAAATCTTGAGATCATTTTAATTATATTTTATATTTATTATAACCGTACTTTATTATTTTTTAAATATATTAATTGAAATTTTTTATTTAACCACAACAATCAAATTACTTAAGAACATTTTACTTAATTCTCTTCTTCTTTTTTTTCTAAAAAACTTGTTTCACTGATCTAAATAATTCACTTTTTTTTTTCACTTCCTTTCTTTACTCATTGATCCAAACAAATCATAAAAAAAAAACATTAACATGTCACAAGGCCATTTGAAATCATATACAAAATCCAAACACTATGGCTAATATTAATAATGCAGGCAATTAAAATTAGCCCAAATGTCTAATCACCAAGGACAAGTTGCATAATTAAAAATACTCTTTGGCCCCGAAAAACTAATGATTAAAAAGAAACAAAGTAATTTCTGTCTCAAGATCTCACATTTAACCATTCCATGAACATTATAATCTTAACATGATTATCACAAACTATATCATTTCTTTTCTACTTCTCTTATAATGTTATCATCTAACATGGGAAATATTTTAATAAAAATGATATATGTTTGTTGCTTAATAGTAAAGAATTATTGATAGAATAACCAAGAAAAATTATTTTTGGAATCAATGATTCAAGCATAATAAAGAACATGTATGAACAAAGGTTTCATTCATGGATTTATTTGCTGTCATGCAAGTTGTCATATGCAGAATGGCACAATTCCCCATTTGAAAATTGGAAGAGCTGTCATGTACTTGTGGATGCAAATGGTGTTATTAATTATTATAGTAAAAATATGAATATATCAATGGAGCATTTCAATGAATGTAATAAGAATAAATCCATAGACAGCAGAGTATGGTGTATTTTTTGTTGCATCCACAGTTTGCATTTCAGGAAAAAAAAGAAAAGAAAAAAAAAGTGGTTTTGAAAAATTATGTTTGATGTTAGTGGTGAAGAATTTTCAAAGGAGAAGGTGCTTCTGTGTTTTTATTTAAAATACTATCTTTAAAAGAATAGTTTTAAATCTCCCAATATCATTGTTTTAATTCTCCTATTTAAGAAATATAAAAACGTGTAATATGAAGTAGTTTTATAACATTAATAATAACAGAATATAACATTATTCCCATAAAATCATATATCAGGAGAAGGAACAATTAATTAATAACGAATTTATAACAATTAATTAAACAATATCAAAAAATGAAAAAAAAAAAGGAAATTGTAATCAGTATCATAAGTTCTAAGAATTTTTATTAAAAAAATGTTATGCTGAAAAAATGTTACTAACACATTTATATGCTGAAAAAAGAAAAACTAACACATATATATACTAATTCTTTAACGAATACTGTTAAAACACCTATAGGCCTAGGCCGAACTTCATAAAATAAAATATAAATTGCATACAAAAATTAATGCTAAAAGAGCAGAAGTTGACGGTAATTGATGGTGCCTTGGGACAAAAATTATATTATTTTTAAGTTAACTTAACAAATTAAAACATTGCATTTATAGTATGTGTTAGTTGAACGTTGCCCCAAACATCCTAAAAAGTTGGTTGGGCAAGCAAGAAAGAATCGTGGACAAATTATGTAAATATCTTTTAGTTTTCAATGCTACTATTGAAGTGAATGTTGTTCAACTTAAGAAAAGACCAAGAGGAATAAATATTAATAGCTTAGTATTTTTATTATATTGGTGGTAGGTTACATGGGAATGGGATGAAAGTGTTTTTGGTGCTGAAGCATGTAGTTTTCAAAATAGAAAGGCACAAACATGTCCTACATTTTTGAAACGTAAATAGAAAGAAACACACAGAAGAAAGATTTTAAGAAATTGATGAATCATAAGATGCCATCAAATTACTATAATTTTTTCCATTATAATCGTTGAATAACATTATGTCAAAGAGAAGGGATATCACGCAAAGCAATCACTTTCTAGCTGAATATGTTGAAGAGCGTATATAAATTGTTTAGGATATCACTGTTGAATTTCTAGGAATAAGAAAATGAATTTGTATTGTATTGCAAAAAAAAAGTGGCCAAAAATAGGAAGAAACAACTGTTAATGAATGAATTTTATGTTATTTTGTTATTTTATAATTGAAACTTAGTTTCTTAACACTTAATATATTTAGTGGTTATATTTTAATTGTGAAATTTGCAGATTGGCCTGTATAGTGCGCTGTAGTTTGTGAAAAATAAGATGGTTTATGGTATGAACTGTACAAATAAATTAGTTGCAATACTAGTCTCTTTACCCACCACTAATTCCCAACAATAGAGATACAAATTTTCCTTTCACGTAGATCAATGTGTGATCGTGATTTGTTATCTACTTTGTCGATTTACTCCGTCAGCTACCAAAATGATGAAACAGTTAATTCAGAATCAATTCAATGCTATGCATAGCTTGCTGAACTGGGCACAAGTAAGCCATGTTGAAAGAGAGTGATAGTATTCAAGAAAAAACAATAAATACATACATTTTCTTATGGAAAGGGAGTAGGTGATCATTGGCTTTATGAATTTCTGACATGCTTTCCTAAAGAATAGGGATATTGTCTACCCAAATAAACCAACGTCATAATCTGTGATAGTCGTTTGCTGTAATTCCTTTTCATCGTCCCTTTGTACTTTCCATTGTTCAATTTCGATGTGTACACATCCACTCATTTACCAACAACGGACGTGGTCCTGCTATCAAATATATACATATATCCCCAAAAGGTTTTACTTTCATTATAATGCTAGTGTCTAGGACAAATATTGAGGGGGAAATGCAATTATAGTATAGGTTCATAATAGACCAACGAAGAATGGACAAAAAATTAGGTTAAAATGAATAAGCAATAAAGAGGGCAAAACCAGATTATCACTAGGTATTTAGGATCAAAATTCCTAACATTAAGACGTAAGAATTAAGCACTGTAGCTTCTACGGCATTCGCCGCTATACTACCTAGACTCGTTGACAACGATTACAAGCATACAACATGGCTACACTGCAAACTACCATCAATCATTACTCTCAAAAATTTTACCTCATCAAATAACTTATAACTAAAGAATATATAAATAAAAGGTCACACTAGCATGACAAAATCGGTGTTGGAAGGTGGATCTGAGGTAACAACTTAAAGCCGAAATCTTTTGTTGTCCCATCTTTTCCTGCATCACTTAATTTGACTTAGAGTCCCATCATGTGAAAATGGCAAATTGCTAATGCCAGACCAACCTGCAGAGGGTGGAAGGTAGTGTTTGAACCAGTCTTGAAGGGCACATACAAATATCTTATAGCCCGGTCTTTATGTCTCTCTCGAGGTCTGCTGAGTGACGTGAAAGAAAAATATAATCCACTGATGGGTTTCGTGTATGTAGTGTCATTCTACAGTCGTTGTCCTTTTCTCCAGCAAAGACTCCAAAAATTCCGAGCACAATTTGGTGAGGGGGGGCAAGGAATGGGATGATCCACTAAATATGGTCTCCCAGGGCCTCTCGGAAGCAGCAGATGGAATTGGTGAAGCTATGTTCCTTTTCAAATCGAACTTGGGTAGCTCTCCATAAATTGACGTGTATCCAGATTGTCCTGAAATTCAGAGCATAAAATGCAATCTATTTATGAAGGGCTTCTTTACCGTACAAGCTACCTTATTGCTAAAACGAACAAATTTAAGTGGAGACAACAAGAAGAATGTGAAATTTGTTTAACAATACAACCCATTCAATTCTTTCTTTCTTTGTGGGACGTTTCGAATAAGAGTGTTAGAGGTGTTAATTTAGGCTACACAATTAAACAATAACGTTGAAGATCATTTCAAACAAAACCAGACTTAACCATTCATTTTAATCGTATGGCCATGATTTGCTCCTCTCACTTTCATCATATGGGTTAGAACTTGAACGTATGACCTTTTGTCTTCGTCCCTAGGCATGAAGCAGAAAAGTACAAAACCAAACAGAACACAATAGAAATCATCGCACCTGTTTCTTCAAACACACGATCTTCCTGCCCAGTGAAACTAAGCTCACGGGCTTCTTTGCCAAATGGATGAAAGATGACATATTCACGATCTCCGTTTATATATGCAAGCAGCACGTGCGATGCTCTCCCGTCAGTAATTGCTGATTCAGATGGCTCTCCTTTGAGAAAAGCAAGTCCCCCTCCCTTGGCCTGAATGAGATAAACAAGACGGGAAGAACAAGCAAAGCAACATAAATTGTCAAACATACGATAGAATTTAGTCAGGCACTCAATCGTTAAAAAAATCAATTTTGCAAGATATTTCTCAATACAATTCCTAAACAATATGAATTATTATCATGCATACCCTGAATATTGCCAAAGTGCGGGGAAAATAAAACGAAAATTTAGTGTCTACTTAAATCTCAAAAAACCAACGCAGAGACTGGTTTGCACTCATTTCATTATTGTTCAGCAGTAAGCATGACATAGACCACGAGTTTCATCCCAGACCACCACATCTAACATAATGGCATGACAGTTTTGTCTAGTTTTATCAAACATTTGTTATGTTGGCACCAGCACCAGAGCTACAGCATTGCAGATATTGCAGAATGGTAATTTGCCACCAATGGTGTAGCACATCTTGCCATTTTACTGGTTGAATTTTATACATATTTAGGCCTTAAAAAAACATTATAGGGATTTGGTAACGGGAATCTAAATCCAGAAATTTCTTCGTTCCAAACTTCAAATTTAATAAATCTCAAACCACCAATATCCATCAACCTATGCCATATCCACCATGGCTATGCCAGTGCACATGACCCACTCTGTCAATCGTCAAGGGAGGTCCACTCCATCACTCCTTGCAATGAGCACCATCGTCTTCAATAAAGATGTCAGTCTCTAAATATCTTAAGTACTGCTTTTTTATCTTTTTAAATTGACGTGAGTTCAATTTGTTTTCATTTATCTAATTCGTTTTAGATTCATTAATTTCTTCCCCTTTTTCACACTCGGTTTTATGCTTCTAAAATATGTTATCCACTTTCTCTTCTATTCTATTTAAGATTCTCATCATTCATTTCATTAGGTTTCATTTTCAAAGTGGGTCAGTCGGACTATCTCTGCATTTTTAGCTTTCTGGTTTATATTATGTCAACTTCTAAAAATTGAGAATGAATCATATTTACTTTCTAGTTTCTATTTTTATAGTATAGCATATTTCTTGTCTAATAACATGCCTGTGATATAGACCACTATTGTAAGTTTAGTTATTTTTTCACAATACAACATCCAAAAGGCTAAGTAGATTTTTGCCTTTCAATGATGGACCACCATGTGCCAATGATAACACTGCCTTTGTTGTTAAAAGGAAAAATGGTCAAAAAAAGTGATGGTATTCAGGGAAATGCAGTTTGACTAAATTCTGCACCGTAATAACCGATATTTGGTAACAAGAGAATAAAATAAAATATATTTCTTCGTTAAATAGACATAACTTCCTGAGGGGACTAGTAATGTGCATTTAAAACCACTGAATAGTTTATACTCTATTTTTGACCTGCAGTCAAATTTCAGAGATGTAAAGGATTTGTACCTTGCTTACAGACCAGGAAGCCACAGGAACAGGATCTTTCACGTTGAATAACAAGATAATCCCATCACCTTTAAATGTACAATCATTCCATTCAGGAAGGAGAACAAGGACGGCAAAATATGACAAATCTATTGCAGAGGAGACAGCTGCAAAAGTATGCATCACAATTCTGTCAGACCAACACAACTCTCATCACGTAGTCGCAAGTATATATAACGGAAGAACATGCATGAAAAATATCAATCAATAATTTAGACTGTTCTACTGACTGCAAGGAGACACGAATTCAAATGATACATGATTTCTACAATTGAATACAACAGACATTCAAATCATAATGTATCATAAGGAAAAGAAATAAATCGTCAAACCTTCTATTTGGAGTCTGTATGACCAAGATGTGGCTAACTTTGACATACTCCAAACAGACAGCTGTGGTTTTGAACCATGTGATATGGACAGAAGATAATCTGAGCTTCCAGCAAAGACAAGGCTTGTGATAGGCTAGCGAAAAATACAACAAATTAGAGATAATGGGGGGAATGAGTAAGAGCAGTACTTGATGAATCCTAAACTATATAACCCAAAAGCAATATCATAGCTATGCACACTCAAATACAACAAATAGAAATTATTCTCACCTGTTTTCTTATTCTTGGATAAAATATATTATAGATTCTAAATATATGGCTAAATTGGTTTTAATTCTTCAGCAAGAAATAGTCGGTTTTGATCTTCATAAGCTTAATAAATTTTAAAAATGGTTCTTGACATCACTTATAGTGGCATGGCATACATCTAGATAAGCCACCACGGAATCGATGATGATAAAACAAAATTGGCTGCATGTCCTGCCACGGTGAATTATTTTGGGGCTTTTAAAAGGTCCAAAACTAACAAAGTTTGAGGACTAAAATGAAATTTATCCATAATTACAATAAACAAAAACATATTTAAGCCTCTTTATTTTTCTTTTTTCATAGTCTAATGGTCCAGAATTTGAAGTTTTGATGCATACTGCTAGATACAGACCAAACACAATTGCAAGCTGTTCTGCCTCCTATACGCCTTAAATTGTTAAGAAAAGTCAACTGTCAAACACACAACACAAGTGCTAGCAAATAGTCAAATTATAAATTTCACATATTGCATCAGTATGTTTTATTTATAAACATAGAACACGCTTATAATGTGTTTAGAATCAAAGGAATGATAATAATAGTAATAAAAAAATAGGGATGACTAGGGTTCAAGAAGATTACCACCGGAGTTTCCCCTATAACAGCAACAAGGACATTATTATTAGGATCCCACAACGTAATAACAGTGTCTGCTGCAACAGCCAGCACAGAACCATCAGCTGAAAAAGCAGCAGCTCTCATGGCTTTATTTCTGCAGAGGCGTGATGTATCCACATCATAAAAATCAGTTAGTTGTATAATCAACTTATTTCGAACAGAAGACAACAGCTAAATCATATTCTGATCATCCTGCTGAAGACTATAATTATGTTCTTAATTTTGCAAATCAGTAATCCTCTTGAAGTGCTGCCAAGAAGCCAAATTCCAACATCATGCAATACTCCAAGCGGAAAAACCAACAAAGTAATAAAACAGCTGCGCACAATTAGGCATTCAGCAAGGAATCTCTGGAAACCAAAGAGAACTTCATGCCACTATTAATCATCTTCATTGTATTTAAAAATAAATGTAGGAGAAAGACTTTGCTCTTATCTGATATCCATAACCAGTGATCCGTCCAATATTTAAATGATAACTAATATGTTCAATAATGTTATCCCCTTTATTACAAATTCAGGGCTCATAAAGAAAAAACCTACCAAAATGTTTGGTAGGTTTTTTCTTTAACGTCTATAGCCTACAACAAAATTGAGTTAATTATAACATAATGCGATTACATACTTGTATGACCCAACAGCATGACACATCCAACCAGAATTCTGAAGCATCTGGCCTTTGTGCTCAATTTCTTCCTTGCAGACCCATACCTGAAATATGAAGATAACTAAATAAGCACCAGAAACTAATACTAAGCATACTAAGCATGAATAACAAACTATCCATAATGACCTTGAAATCTCCACCATACGATGAGCTTACAGCCATGTGTCGTGTTGGATGGAAAGCAACAGCAGAAATATGAGCATCCCTATCAATAAGTAGATATGCGTCAACTCCACTTTCTAATATATCTAAAGGCACTAGCCACTCAAAGTTCACCATAAAAGGAAGAAGTGCAGTTATAGAATAGTTTTAAAAAACCAATCACAACATTGAAAACAATTGAATACGCCATACTATTAAATTATGAGGGCCATTAATATACCCATGATACAGCTTTGAGATTTTCAATTTTTCTCAATAAAAAAATCCGTGTACAAACCTGTGAGGCTCGTAAATAAGGGTGGATACTGAAAATCTCTGGTTATCATCCAAATCCCAGAACTTCAAACAAACAAGACCTCCTATTCCATCTTCAGGAAGTTTGACTTCAACTGTACCCATCATAGAGCCATCGATGGACAGCTCCACCAAGCTCACCACCAGCTGTAACCACAATATTCCTTTTAATAGATTAATCATCAATCAAATCCTTTATAAGCTGAGTTAAAATGTGACAATAAGATTTAGAATTTATCAAATCAAATTAGAAGAAATACATGTAACAAGCACATACCGTGATCTCATCAACTGGTTGATGGTTTCTTTCACATACTTGAACCTGCAGAAAAACAAATTCCAACATTAGAATTTTGACATGGCTAATTTAAAAAGAAGAAACAAATAAGGCACTACCTCATAAACTCCCCGATTAGCAAACAAGCTGTAGAATTGGATACGATAGTTTTCTGTCTGTACAGCCACTGAGCCAGAAGTGCAGTCGAAGGAAACTCGGCTGGAAAGACCTTCACATATATCTTGAGAAGACAAAGGGGGCTGCAAGCACATGGGCAAATACGAATAAATTGACATAAATGAAAGTTATTCTATCTGGATTTGTTTTAGAAAGAAAAGATGTCCAAGCATGGAAGTTTTTATAATTTCCCAGTATAGGATAATAGAGAGGAAACTTAAAAGAGATGAAAGGTAAACTGTGTTCTTGAAAAGCCAAACGAAATGGGATTCATATACCCAACAAAAAAAGCAAACTAACAGACTAACAAACTGACCTGTCATAACAAAGCAACAAACTGATTCATTGTACAAAAACGTATCAAGAGTACACACTACTCTAATACTCAGAAAAGTTTGATGTGGAAATTAGTTAAAAAATTCACCTCATCGAAATCAAATATTTTTTTAAAATTAGCCATGATGTTTCAAGCTTACAAGCCTAAGTTTAGGAGAAACTTAAATGGTTGACCTTTTAACTTTACAATTAACAATAATTTCTAAAATGAAGTCATATAATCAAAATCAGTGGCTTTACAGTGCATTAGGAATGACATTAGTACATGGTGAGCAAAAAAATATGAACACAAAGAGAACAATCATAGGAACTAACCTTGATACCAGAAATAGACTTTATTATTTCCATTGAAGGCATTTTCAATATATGGATTTGATTATCTGCACAAGATAGCTGCAGGCCTTTAATTAGTTAAACAATTTAAAGAAGTAGTTGTCAGGACAGACCACGAGACTTCTAATTCTATATATTCAATTAAATATTAGTAATCCTTACTGAGGAGAGGGATGAATCAGGAGAATCTACAAAATAAAGAAGTGGCGACCCAATTCTTGGTAAGGGTTTCTTGTTTCCTGTGTCTAACTGCCAAAGCATAAGAACCCCTTCCTTCCCACCTGATATCAAATGAAGTCATATAAACAATAAATTACATTGCTTGACATGCGTAAAAGAATTCGAACACACATATATGACCCAGTTCAATGACTCCTTTCATTTACTACAGGCAATATAATTTTACCTGAGTAGAGATAGGCTCCATCTGAAGAGAAAGATAAATGACTCACTCCAGAAGAGTGCCAATGCCAGGTGCAACATGATTCAGCATCATCATTTTCCCTTACCCCAGGTTTATCATCGTTATATGTCGGTCTTCCATTCACTAATCCACTACTGTTCAGGAATTTCTGGGCTCCAAATCCTCTCCATATTAAAATTCTTCCAGTTACATCACCAGCAGCCACAATTCTCTCTGTAGGGTGGAATGCAATAACTGTAAAGGTCTTTGTATGATGCAGGGTAATCTTCTTAGACACAGCAGAATCAGAATCCATTTTAGGAACTTTCCATATATGAAGTTTCCGCTTGTCTTTTATACCCAAAAATTTTCCCGAGGGACTTATGGTTAAAGATTCTGGTTGTTCAGTCTGTCAAAAATTGAGAGAGCATGGATATACTTAAGAAACAACAAAAATGAAAATAATTAAAGTGCACTCTCATATATGTTGACTGACGACATCTGAGGATGAACCAATGAACAGAAATCACACCATTTCTGATTCAAGGGCAGATTACTACAAGTAGACATTGTTTAGGAAACCACAACCTTCAGGGCTGGTTTTCAATTACGATGTTCCTGAATAACAAATATAAAATAAGCAGTCCAAATGAAGTAAAATTTGACTACAGCTCGTCCTACCCCTCCTTCCCCCTCTATTATTTTTCCTTAAAAAGGCCCTTAATCCACAATAAAAAAACAGATACTCCAACAAACAACAAAACAAGCCGTCCACACATTATTATCAGCAAATACATGAAAATGCACGCGATTGATTGAAATCTGTGAGCAGAATGCGCTCATTAAGATTGGGTTTTTCACAGCCCAACCTTTCATAATGCAATCATTCATTCTTCAAAAAAACAATTACCTGTCTCAATATTAGGCTGCTAACAGTATGAAAGTTGGTCAAATTACACTTCCTAATCTGTCCAAAACCTGCATTGGGGCGATTGTCCTGTGCAAGTCTACTTTCAACAGATACGTAAGCAATAACATTGGGCGACGACTTGGCGTCTTTTTCTTCGCTAGTGGACAATGCCGAAGGCACCACCTGTATAGGATATACAATGTATGAAAACTAAACACTAGGTTTCATTTACTCGCATTTAAACTCGGAATAGGCACTAAGAATTAACAAATGAGCGTGTTACCAGGGAGAAAATGGGAAAGTGAAGGTCAAGAATCTTGACGCATTCGGGAACGGAGTAATCCCATTGGCGAATTGTTCCGTCGATAGAGGCAGTCCAACAGTAGGATAGCAACGAGGCAGCGGTGGGAACTACAACGACGGTGGTAACGAGGGCGGTGTGGCCTTGGAGTGAGGAAACGAGGGAACCGGTGGCGGTGCTGAAAACAGAGACGGAGGACCCGCTGCAAACGAGGAGGCGCTTCCCGTCCTTTGAAAAGGCAGGAGCCGAAGAAACATAGTTTAGCCCTCCGCGTATCATGCTGCCAAAACGCTGGCCGCAAGTGGAACTGTGAGGGAGGGAGAAAGAAGAGAAGAAAAAGGAAGGTAGAAGAAGAGAAGAGAGCCGGCACCACCTTTACTAGGGTTTTTGGGCCCTGATTTCGATTTTAAGCAGGGTTTTACTTGACCCACAAAACATACCACTTAATTCACAGACCTTGCCTCGCCCTATGTTTATTCGTTCTTCATTTTTTTTTTTTTTCATAATTATATAAATAAATAAAAAATCGAATATTGTTTTTCTCTTTAAATTATTTTTAAAAAATTATATTTTAATTATATATATATATCTATATATATATATGATTCGTTGTTTTATGTTAATATTTATTTCCTAATTTTATTTTTAAAATATTTTTTTTCAAAATTAAAATAATTATTTTATCAATATTATTTTTAAGTAATTACTTGTTTAAATTTAACATTTTTCTGTTTTACTATTTTTTTTAAATTTAACTATCTTTAACTAAAACATTTCTTACAAATAAATAAAAATTATTTATAATAAAATTATTTTCATAATTCCAATTTTATTATTTTCAATATAATTATTTGTTAAATTTTTAAAAATTAACGTTACTTTTACATCTCTTATATACAATTGTTTATCTTCTTTCTTTCTTTTTTCTTTATTCATCAACTATTATTTTTTAAATATCTCTCCATTCATTCTACTTTATTTTTAATAAAAATTTATTTTGTGTATTAACTTAATAAAATTATCATATCATCCTCTACTAATATAATTTATGTTTAATTAGTCGGATGGTACCCACTTTCATTTATATACTTCAGTTTGGTATCTGCTTTTAAAAATGTGTCAATTGAGTCCCAACTTTTAAAAAGATGTCTCAATTAGGTCATTTTCATGAAAAACTATTAACATCGTTAACGCTATTGATATTTAAAATGACTTACAAAATTAAGCATTGATATTTATATCAAAATTTAGTGGTAAAAGTCATGAATTAAGTTAACGACTTTAGTAATTATTGTCTGAAAAGGATCTGATTAAGACATTTTTGTCAAAAATTGGAACTAGATTGACACATTTTTAAAAGTAGGTACCAAACTGATACATCTGAACGAAAGTGGGTATCATCCGACTAATTAAACCTATAATTTACTAATATAATATCGTGCATATTTAAAAAATAAAATGTGTACACACAAATAGGAAAGTCAAAAAAAAATTGTACTCATAAGTATCTGCGCATAAAACCCGCAACAGGTAAAATATGGATATTGTAAATGGATACCTGCAAATAACGGATACAGATATTTTGAATACCTGCATGTTAACGGGACGGGTACATGATCATAACATTCTTACCCATGTATACTCGTACCCGCTATATTCTAATTTAAATTAAAAAAAAAACATGATTAAAATGTTAACATATTGATTTTGAATGAGTTGTTTTTTAATCAATTAGTTTTTTTAAAAAAATAATTTATTTGTAAACTGTCATTCAACACTATTTAAATGAGTTATTTGGATTTTGTTTAAAATTTATGAATGTTACGTATTATATTTAATTTAAATTGATTAAAATATGTTTTTAAATATTTATTTTTATTTTTTTGAAATACGCGCGAGTATCCGTTAATATTGAAAAATTATGTAGATACCCGCATAACGAATACCCGACAAATATATATTTATCCAGTGAGTAGGATATGCGAGAACTACTATCTATACCCTACCCATCGTGTTAACATCTCTACAGACAAACGTGATAACGTATGTGTTTACACATGTTATAATAATACTGATAGTAACAATTTTATTTTTTTATTGTATAAAAAATTAACATAGCACGTAACATTTATTTTCACCAATATTTTATAAAATAATATAAAATTATTTTTCTATAAGTTAGATGTAAAAGTTGTATTATAATTTATTATAAAATATTACATTAGCACTGCCGTGCCTGTGTGTATGTGTTTTTTAAATATAAATGATAATATGATAGTAGATGATAATAGTATAGTGTTATTAAGTTAATATATAAAATAAATTTATATTTATTAAAAATAAAGTAAAATGAATAGATTCAAAATAAAGTGAAATGAATAGAGAAAATAATTATTGATGAATAAAAAAAAGATAAACAATTTTATAGAAAATAGGTAAAAATAAACAATAATTTTAAAAAATTAAATAAATAATTATATTGGATGGGAGACCCCGATCAAGACTCCAATCGCTATAGCATCCATCTTCTAAGCCTAATAAGTATTGATGAATAAAAAAAAGATAAACAATTTTATAGAAAATAGGTAAAAATAACCAATAATTTTAAAAAATTAAATAAATAATTATATTGGATGGGAGACCCCGATCAAGACTCCAATCGTTATAGCATCCATCTTCTAAGCCTAAACAGTTCACAAAACTACAATCCCTATAACATCCATCTTCTAAGCATATCACTAATTGAATTATTGATTTGCGTATTAATGTGCGTACGCACGTGACAGTCTACGCACCCCGATCATCGAAGACCTTTAAAATAATATTTAATTTTTATTAAAAATTGTTTTTTTTTACTTTAATATAATAGAGATAATTATGATAATTATAGTTAAGTTTGGTTATATTTATTTTATTCATTTATAACAATATATAAAGATGAAACCCTCTTTTGTGTCCATATTTTCGTTATTCCAATCTTATTCTTAATTATTATTTTAAAAACTAATTATTTTATAAATAGTTTACTTTTAACCGTTAGTATACAAACATCTTTTGTCTTCAATGGTTGTTTTAAAATCTTCTCTTATGTACATATTTTATTTTTCTAATTTTACATTTAACAACTATTTTAAAAATTCATTATATATTTTTTATTGAACTGAAATAAACCGAACCAAAACGAATTGAACTAAACTGAACCAGACCAGACCGAACCGAACTAAACCAAAACTGGACCGGACCGAACCGAACCGCACTGAACCGAATTGAACCGCACTAAACCGAACCCAACCGTACTGAACCAAATCGAACTGAACTGAACCACACTGAACCAAACCAGACCGAATCGAACCACACTGAACTAGACCGCACTAAATCGAACCGGACCAAACCGAACCGAACCGAACTGAACTGAAATACTCTTTAGTTGTGTTGAATTTTAAAACACATTGAAAAAAATTGGAGAAAATTTAAGGGAAAATTTTACACTTTCATAATTAATTAATATAAAGCAAAAGGAGAGTCACTTTGTAATTGGCGCAAAAAATGTCATACTCATAAGCTTTTTTTAGTACGAACACCACAATTGTAAGGTCCCTCTTAAACAATTGAAACATAATGTTTTTTCCCAAATTAAATATAGCAAGTGTATAAACAATAACATAAACAATTTGTATACTTTCAATAAATTAAAAACATCCAAAGGATAAGCTTGAATTGATTTGTATTCACCTTTCACACAAATAACTATTTTGTCAAAGTGAAAAACAAAGTTCCGAAATTGGTAAGAGCCTAAATGTTTAAGAAACATATTATAAGACGCGATAAAAAAAAGGTGAAATGGGAGTAGTGAAACATTAAGTATAAAAAAAAATGGGAAGAATGAAAAAGACATATAAGAGAATAAAAAAATGTTAGTTAGGGTCAAGGTTCAAAAAAGGACATATCAGTTGGGTGGGATGTGAGATGTTAGAATTGCAGTGAAGGTGGTAAGGTGGAACGACGAGAGCAAGGCGACATGGCCTTATATATTAGTGACGGGGATGAGAAGCTCACGATCATTGTCTCAATGGTGGTGATTGAATTAAAAAATGAATGTGCACGGTGTTTAGAATAAGAGGCAATTGAAGTAAAAGGAGAAAATAAGATACATAATTCAATTAGTGAGTAGTTAACCGATAGAAGTTCAAGTTTTTAAAAGTAAACGGTAAAAGAATACTATTTAATTATTATTATTATTTTTTACTTTAATATTTAGTTTTTATTAAAAATAGTTTTTTTTGTTACTTTAATATAATACAAATAATTATATTTAAGTTTAGTTAAATTAATTTTGTTCATCCCTAAAAGATAAATAATTTTATAAGAATGATATATTCTTAAATATAAAGAGAAAATAAAATAAACAAAAAATCATAACAAAAAAACAGCAAAAGTAACGTACAACTAAAGGAAGATATCAAAGATATTCTATATATATTCATGAGACCTATCGTTAATATATTGGTCAAGTCAATCTTATCGATGTTTTTCTTTTTTACAGAATAACTAATGCTTCCTTTTAATATAACTACAAATATCTTATACATTGGCAAAATATTAAGGGTAAAGATCTAAAATTTATACCATTTTGAAAATTTCATTTAATAGACAATAACTAGATAATCAAATCAAATAGATGAAGAAGCGCATGCCAATTTTTTTTCCAGCAAGCACGTGACAATATAAATGCAATAAGTATGAAGGAAGGAAATATCTAATACATTTAAAGGTTAATCAACAAGTAATTATAAAATATTTACAAGAAGAAATAAAAAATACATTTTCTACTGTATTAAAATAACGTTTACTGATGATTGATTATGTCTATTCTTTATATATTGTTATAGATGAATGAAAAAGACATTTTTTTTTGCACTCCTATGATTCATAACAACAATCACATGTTTCAAAATAACCTTTTACCCTTCCTAAAAGGACTTCAAGATTACCTATTCAACAAGATTTTTGGAACAAACTTTATGAAATTCTAAGAACATGATTTCCTACATATTTTGGAAGAAAAATTTTGAAATTAAATTTCTAAAGCATATGAAATACATTTTGTAAAGAGCTTTCTAGACCAAAATTTTCAAAATAAGCTTTCCATAACATATGAAATACTTTTTTAGATTAACTTTTCAGAACAAACTTTTCAAAACTTATAAGATGCAGCTTGAAATAGGATTTTAAGAACAAGATTTTCTAAACAAATTATTCAGAACGAGTTTTCTTGAACAAGCTTCCCATAAATTATAATCGGTTTACACTCTCTCTTATTGCTTCCTCTCAAAATGATTGTAACAACAATGGAGAACAGAGGTGTAGTGACAATAGCGACGGATGCGGAGGCTCGGTAGCCACAATGACATGGTTCAACAATGAAAGATATTTTAATATTCTTGCTTTTAGCATGGGAGTTAAACTTAACTCAAATTTCTATAAAATATTAAAAAATACAAACACACAGGCGCAACAACGCCTGTGTTCTTGCTACAACAACAAAAATCATTACCAATTCATACTCACTACAACAACAATCTTTGTGTTTATCAAAATATATGCATCAACGAGGTTATTACTATTTCTTCAATATTTGTATACTATTACATATACATTTAATGTCTCATAAGTAAATAACAATATTCAATGATATTTTTTAGTTATTTAAAACTCAACAACTTATGGACCATGTCTTCTACAAAGAATTAAGAAGACTGCTTCCAAGGTAAATAAAGATTTTTTTTTATTATTTATACATAATTCAATTGCTACATAATATTTTTGTTATTTGCATATATATATATATATATATATATATATATATATATATATATATATATATATATATATTTATATATATATTTTTTTTTTTTTTT
>Ga0099822_1001469_pt1 | contig 27549 bp, 15 predicted proteins | sample CowpeawhiteBW_FD_76839 | JGI IMG/M metagenome (GOLD analysis project Ga0099822, IMG submission 76839) | Root nodule microbial communities of legume samples collected from California USA - Cow pea white BW | ecosystem: Host-associated > Plants > Roots > Nodule | place: USA: California | collected... | reverse complement strand
TATATATATATATATATATATATATATATATATATATATATATATATATATATATATATATATATATATATATATATTCTAATCATTCTTAGTTATCTTAGAATATTACTATACTTGCTTATCATCCTATTTCATTATAGATTTTGTTATCATCAAAGCCTCACTACCATAGAAAAGGCTTTTTACGTCTAGTGTATTTGGATTTTTACGTCTGACTTAGGTCAAACATAAATTCGAAAGACATAAATTTATGTTTGTTAAAGTAATAGACATACATTTATGTTTGATGCTTAGATGACAAACATAAGTTTATGCTTGATGTAAATTTTTGCCTGTATTTCCCCCAATTTAGTGTTATAATTTACGTGGGCATGCCATGTCAAGATGTTTGCATCTTCTTCAATGGAAACAATCGTTTTAACCTAGGTATTATCGGAAGGTACCCCAACACCTTAGTGGGTGACCATACATTTCTTCATCAACATTATTTCTATCAACTTTCTTGGCCCAATAGTTACGATTAGGTAATGTGTTTTTTTCTAGAAGAATCTCCTTTAAAAACTCCAAAAGTTTTGTGAAACTTTTATTTATCCATCCATTTCTTGCTTTTAAATTGAACAATGTCAAAGTTGTTGATAACCGTGTAAAGTTAGCGCATCCTAGTACAATTGTTCCTTTGAATCATACTTCAAAGTATCATATAAACGAGCTCTTCCAAGATTTTCTTAATCAACATCATGTACCATGTCCTCTAAATGATCATTCATCCATTCTTTCACATGTTTAGTTGTTCGGGATGTTGTAAGGTTGTCTAATACTTCTCCATGCCAAGTCTAAATTGTATAACTCCTTATTATACTAAAGATGAATAGGTGATCATGTATTTCGCTCAAATCCTAAAGTATTTGATTCAAGCAACGAACATAAGGACAATAATATGCCCCGTTCACAAAGATAATATGTTCTTAAGCATATTGCAAGAACTCAAAACTTTTTTTCATACTCTTCACTAACGCAATGTGGATTTGTCCAGCTTCGGTTCATATTACATTGGTAACAAATTTCATCATTCTCAAAATTTTAATTCTCACAAGGTAGGGTGCTACCTATTTAGAAAAAAATAGTTCTCATAATTCATTAACATGTACACGAAGAAGTCTATCCTCATAAATTTGAAAATTTTTTGATAACATGTTGCATTGATCTCCGAAGTACACAAAATGAAAATGGTCACTCGTGACCACAATCAAGTATGCAACTTGAGAACAACACAAAATGGTATGAACCAAAATTTTATCAAATTTATGCATAAACTTACAATGTACACATATTAACAACTTATGAAAAATAATTTTTCCAAATTGTCCGATCGGATAATTCAAGATTTAATACAACGATTAAAGTTTAATCATTTGCACTAAATCTCAAACAGTAACTAAGGTTCACTCTATGTCTCTCTACATCTAAAATTAGAATAAACCACCAAATAATATTTTACAAACATTCAACATCTAATAAATATAAAATTATATAAACATTCAACATCTAACAAATCTAAAATATATCAAATATCTAATATAAACTAAAAATACAATTTAATCAAACACCTAATAAATCTTAATATAAAATAACTATTTCTTAACCAAATCACATAAAATAAAATTAACAAAAAGATAATTTTAATACATACTACAAATGTTGTACAATTTAAATAAAAAATAAAATGTCGAAAAAGCAACTGAAACAAGTTTCTCAAACAAACTTCTTTCAAAATCCTTTTTCAACGTTGCAAAACCAATGGAAATGAAAAAATTATACAAATGCAACAACATGAAATGAACAATAGAAAAAAGGATTTTGAAGAGATGGCAATAATGGCAACAATAAGTAATTTAAATGCGAAAAATAATCGGAGAGAACAAACCCTTGAGAGAAAATGCGCAATAGAGTGGAGAAACCAAGCTTTCGAAGAAAAATAAAGCCACATTGTAAGACCCAGGAAAATAATTATAATTTTAAGGGATAGTTGGATGCATAAATATCAATTGAATTGATATCCAAGGTCATAAACATAGGTGGGAAGTACCACAATTGGTTAGAGCCTTGTTAAAGGATGGATGATCATGGATTTGATTCTTTATGTGTGCATTTGGAACAAATATTTTTTTATATATTATTTTATAATTGCTTAGGAGTGCCTAGGTGTATGCTTGAATGTGAAAAATAACTTAACATTTTATTTGTCATGTTTAGAATATATATTTGGTTGTTTTATTTCTTGGATGCATTGAATGAGTGGATGTATTGTAATGTTACTATGCGTGTGGAATGACAAGAAAGTTGCAATGGTTAATATGGTTTAAAGAGTTGCTTGAATATTGGTGGTTATGTGTTCAAATCCCGTCTAGAGCAAAAAGGAAAAATTATGGATATTTTTTTAGTAAATGCGTGACACACCTAGGGATGACTAAGTGATGAGAATTTAAGACGAGAGTAAATAGTTAAGACCAAAATAAAGTTATTTTATTATATTTTTAATTTGGGCAACTGAAATAGTTAGAAAGTTAAGTTAGGAAATTTGGTAAAGGGAGCTACACCTTGTGTCTATGATTCATTGTTTATGAGATTAATGTCAATGGATTAATGGGATGGTGAATTGTAAAATTGGGATTAAGTTTTAGCGTAAGGGGAGCTACACCTTGTATCTATGATTATTTGTTTACATGATGAATGTCTTGTATATGAGATAAGAAGTGTTTATCCTTGTGGTAAAAGAACGTTGGGTTTTAGTGTGAGGGATGCTAAACCATTTTCTTGATATCCTTGATTTATGGAATGGAGGAATTGTGAAATGCATCTTTGGGTTACGTTGTGTTTTCTTGCGATGATGAAATTATGGTTTGTGTTGGAGTACTATGAATTGGTTAAATTTGGGGTCTTGGATAAAGTTAGTGGAGTGAGTATGGTTCCTAAGGGTACTGTTAATTTGGGTTCATGTGTAGTAAGATTTGATGAGTTTATTAAGAATCCATCAGTTGTGTCAATGCTTGGGTGAATTTTAGTTCTTGGTTTGCCTATTTTATTTTCGAAGCCAAATCCACAAGTTGTGGTAAAATACCAGGTCACTGTTGGAACTCACTGTTTTGACTCTTGCACATTCGAAGCCAAATCTACAGGTTGTGGGAAAATCCAATGGTCACTTGTGGAACTCACTGTTTTGACTCTTGTATATTCGAAGCCAAATCCACAAGTTGTGGAAGAATCCACAAATCACTTGTAGAGCTTGCTGGTTCACATTTTTTTGTTTTCTGGAGATAAATCCACAAGTTGTGGAAAACTCCACTGGTCACACGTGGAACTTACTATTTTGTTGTGGTGGTTTGTTTTAACATGATGTTGTTGCTAGATTAAAAATGTGGTTGTTTCTTTATTATTTGGTGTTGAATTTTTGGGTAAGTTGTATGTTAAAATCCTTAAATGTAAGGAAATAATGCTTGGGTTATGATATGATAATGATTTATTATTAATCTTATGATGATGTGAAATGATATGATGTAATTGCACGATGAGTTGAGGTATGTATGTATGGATGTACATATGTGATGAGACAGTATGAACTCTCTAATAGCTGTAAAGCCAGGATGGTTTCTTTACCCAGAGGACTTTGCCGAGTCAGGGTAAAAGGGTTTTGTTCCTTTGTAAGTCTTTGGTATAAGCTTAGCAAGAGTGCTTCACCCAAAGCTTTGTTGAGCAGGTGGAGTTGTTGTTAGTAAGTCTATGGAAAGCAGGCGAAAAGATTTTTCCAAGAGGTGTTGGTGCGCAAGAAAAGTATAATGGTTGGCTAAGAGATAGTGACATACCGTTAATATTACTTGGTGGTAATATTTTGATGAGTTCAGTTGTGGTGTTGAGAACATGTACTGATCATTTTTTTATGAATGAGTTATGTACATTATATATGCAACGTGTGTTACATGTTAATATGCATGTTATGTGATGCCATACATGGTTAGCTCACCCTTGCATGTTTGTGGATATGGTTTCCACCTACGATGATCGTATGACTTACGTTGTACGGGAGTAGATGTGGATGCAGATGCTAGTGGAGAAGCTTAGTTGTGAGGAGCTTGTGGGAAAGCTTTATGGGAGTTTTTATGAAAAGCATTTGGAAGGGTTACTTTTGAATAAGCAAAATGTATTAGTTTGGCTGAGTTTTGAACTTGAAATGACTTGTAATGAGTTTTGATTTTGACAACTTAAACCGATTTGGTTTATTTTATTATTGCCTTATTTTGAATAATAAAGTTTTATTCAGATGCACTTTTTGGCAAGTGGTTGTCGAAAAACATTGTGAAGTTTCCTATTTAATAGGTGGTATCAGAGTTTTATATTTTGGAATTTTGGAAATAATAAAATTACACGTGGCATCTCAGAAGGGGTGTTACACAAACCATTTTCACGTCATCGCCATCGTTGCTCTTTGAGTGAGTTTAGGAGGAAGAAAAACATTGTGCGTAGAGAAGTGAGGGGGCGTTCTTTTGGGAGTCTTAAAAAACTCAAAATTTACGTCTAGACCCTAAGTAACAAATGTAAATTTTGATATTTATGTTTGACCAAAGTGCAATCAAGCATAAATTTATGTCTGATGCACTCTGGTCAGGCTTATATCTCAAAATTTATGTATGTTACTAGGGCATCAGACATAAATTTTGAGCAATTAATTACAAGTATGCCATCAGTCATTTTTTACGTTTGGTCCTTATGGGTCAAACATAAATATAGGATGTGGTAGGAAAATTTTTTGTTAGTGCCTACTTACTATCAAGCTCATCTAATGGCCTTTCCAATGTTTAATGCTAGCAAAGTTGTGTTAGATCACTAAGAGAGAATGTCTAACAAATATAATGAGGTTAAGTAATTCATCAACATGGTCTAAAGATCAAGATATATGATTTGTACTTACGCTTTCATGTTCTTAATGATTAATATTAATATATCATATATGTTAGTGAAAACAAGAAGTCTGGTAAATGCAAGGCCAAGTCTTAACATTAGACGAGTATATGAAATAGACAATTCAAGGTGTTATACATGTACACAAATGATAATCACCAAGTTTGAGCATTAGATGACCCAAGTCATTAGACCCCTCAATCCACAAGGTGTTAGACGACCTAAGTGAAACAAAGCAGTAGACGACTAAAGTGTTAGATGATTTAAACAATAGAACGAATTATAACACACTTTGTGATGAGCGGAAGCTCGCGAATCTTCGTCGGAATCGCGTTCTGAATGACGGAAATCCTCGTGAACCTTCCAAGCTTTAATTTTTTCGGTGGCAATCGACCAAACTTGCAGTGCAAGACTTAGATCTCTCGATGAAAAAGATTGATTCTCTCTCGAACGGAGTTCTAGTGGAGAACTCTCACAATCTCACTGAGTCGTAAACCCTAAGAGGCGATTACCTCTCAAGAAGGTGAGCTAGACGAAAAATAGGGATAAAACCACTCTCATATATTCATCAAGTTGCCGATTATAAACATTGGCCTGCCTTTTATATATAACAAGGAAACCATGTGAAACGTTAATGAAACCCTAACGCTAAAGAGGGAAAAGAACTAACGGCAAAGTTGCCATGTACAACGAAAAGGAAAACGTGAGCAAAAACCCTAGCACAAGGCACGTTTCAGGAGAAAGTGAAGGGTTTGATTCGTGGGTGTTTGCAGATTGGCTTCTCATTTATGTGTGGATGGATTTTGGGTTGATTTCGAAAAGTTAGCTCGATGTTGAATCAAGATGCTTCCTCACATGATATTGGACTGTTCCAAGCCCAAAAATAAAATCACGCATAGAAGGAAGATTTGGCTACTGGATACCTTGCATGTTGGGCCCTTACTGGCGCTAACAGAAACCTTGCATACTCGTGTTGGGCTTGTGGAAAGGTTATTGGCCCAAAACAACTTACAAAGAAAAGAAAGCAACAACACTTGAAAAGTAGGCCAGAATACAAGACCAGAAAATGTTGTGTTAATTACATAACTCAAATTAATACACCTATACATTTAACTATGTATTTAAAAGTATAAAAACTAAATTGGGTCAGACCATTGGCCCATGCTGAAAGCCCTTTTAGGGTGATATTCATCACTTTATTATTATGAATGCTATAATCTATAGTTTATTGATATAATGGACAAGTAATATAAGCATTAATTAAATGTTATGATTGATAAATGATTTGTTTGATTGATTGAGATATTATTATTGATTTAACAATTCAAATGTAAAAGCACGTTGCACATAGTTTCCTTAACATAAAAACTGTCAACATTGAAGAAAGAGTAGAATTCAAATCAAGTCTTAGCTCAATCATAAAAGGAAAGAAGATATCTTGAAGAACATCAATAGATTTAGAATTGAAGTCTTAAAGAATGACATTGAAGATTCAAGTAGAAAATTTTAAAGAAGATTGTAATGAAGAGTTGTAATTTGAATTCTCAATAGCTATCAAATGCAACAACTATATAAAGGATGCAAAGCCATAAAAGAAGAATACGAAAAATAATGATGAAATTACAAAAGGCCTAAATGATGAGAAATTGTCATATCATTAGTGATTAGTGAATTGGGTTGAGAGCTTACATATTGCAAATCCTTCACTGAGTGAAGTTGTAACTTGTGAGCTGAATTGTCAAATCCTACTAGAAGAGTGTTATCTGATTATTCATTGTAATTGAGAGTTTTTTTTATCTTAGGGAGAGATTCAAAAGGAGACCTGGAGAGGTTGATACCGACGATTATTTTAATTATTAGAAATTTCATTTGTGACGGTTTACAACGTCTAAAATATAAAATTTTAACATTCACAAATATAATATTCTTTTATAATGTCTTAGTTATAGGGATGTATTTAATTTCTATTGATTTGAGAAAATTACTTATTTTTTAATGTTTGAAAAATTAAAATAACATAATATTTACTTAGAATGATATAGTAAACTAGGGATGGCAATGTGGGGTGAGCCATGTAGGCAAAACTACAAACCGCAAGAAAAAGTGAAGGATAGACTAAGTATATTAGCTCATTGATTCTCTCTGTATAACTCAAAGCCTGCGCGAGCCAACGATGAGTTGCCTCACATTAACTTACATTTATAAAATCCAACAACACCAACACTACACATCATTTATGTTTCTTCTAAACAACTTTCTCATTCACATTTTCTCTTTGGTCCATCCAAAAGTATGTTGCCCATTTTGTCCAATCCATCCAAAAGTAGGTCCCTCATTCGCATTTATTTCCTTGTTTCAGTAAAGCCATTTCTCTTTTCAATAGGATTGTACTTAAAGAAATTATAATTTATAAAATTATGAATATTACTTATTTTAGAAAATAGGCTTATAGATTTTATTGTTTTTACTATTTTGATTAAATAAAAATAAATTTATTAAATCATGCACTGTAATATTTTATAGAAAAAAAATTATAAAACAAATTATTTTTTATGCAGGTCGTGGGTCGGCATGTAAACCCATAAACAAAATATTATGTGGGACGTCTAAAGGAATTAGCTTGCATTTCTTATACTGGTCAGGCCGGCCTGATCTACTTTTTGTGCGTCAAATATGAGACGAACCAAAATGGAGTGTACCTACCCGTATGGTAAACCTTGATTTACACATATAATTGTTATAATCAACTTATTTTAAATAATGTGTAAATTATATATATATATATATATATATATATATATATTAGTAGTGTTAAATATGTTTTTGGTCCTTCAACTTTGAGTAAAAATTGGAATTAGTCCCTCTTGAAAACTTTGAACCAATTTAGTCCTTCAACTCTGTAAATGCGTGGATTTAGTCCTTTTAACCAAATCTTATTAAGTTTATTTGACGTTTCAAACACATTTCATTATATTATTTTAATTTGTTTATACTGTTTGTCATATCTTCTCTTCAATGTTAGCTGATAAACGCATTTGAAATGTCAAATAAACTTAAAAAAAAAAGTTTATAGGACTAAATCCATGCATCTCTAAATATGAGGGACTAAATTGGTTTACGATTTTCAAGAGGGACTAATTCTAATTTTCACTCAAAGTTGAAGGACCAAAAAAACATATTTAACCTTTTAAATAGAATACACCACTTCGGTTCGTGTATCTTCTCTCTAGATCTTGGTTCGTTAAAAAACTTTTTGATCATTATTTTTTCTTTGGTTTCTTAAATTAAAAAAAATTATATTCTTAACTTAACTAATTTTATCTAACATCTTCCTATAATATCTCATCAAATTTTCTTAAAAAAATAATCTCCAACTCATTTTAATCATTAAAAGAATAAATAATTATTCATTCTCTTTGATTTTCTCTTTTTATTAATAACAAGATAATCTTATTAATCAACTATTGTATCCAATATTAGTTTGTTTTACACTATATTTTTACTTATGTAGAAAACGTAAAAATCACACCAACGGATTAACGACTAATATTGTTTTAACCAATCAACATCTAGATTTCGAAGTGAGCAGAGTAGGGATGACAACGGAGCGGGGCGGGGACGAAATTTGTTATTCCATACCCATCCCCGTAAAAAAAAATCCATCCTCATACCCATACCCAAATCCAACGGGTATCAAACTTTTATCTCATCCCCATCCCCACCAGGTAACGAGTATAATCTCGTACCCATACCCGTACCCGTTTCCTTACTACTTCAATATAAATTTTAATTATTTTATAAAATAATAAAAAATTACGGTAAAGGAAACATAATATTATCAAATATTCAATATTAGGAGGATGATTATTTCTTCGATATCAAATATTTGAAATAAATTATAATTGTTTACATTTTAGATTAGAATACCAAATAAAATTTCATGAGAATCAAAATATTTATTAAATTTGCAAACTGTAAACATTAATGAAACCCAATTTATAAAATTTAAAAATATTTTTCTAAAAATTTAATGGAAAACAAATATTCAAATTAAAATATATTTTAAATGTTTGTATATTTCAATTTTTTAAATTCTAATGAATCTATTTTTTATACACTAATAAAAATGATAATACATCACTTAATCAAAATGACGCAAATAACAAATAATAAACAAAATAATAAAATTTTGACATAGATATTGTATCTTTTGAACTCTAATATATGTTGGATGGTGATAAAAAAATATTCATGTCAATTACATTAAATTTTGATATTGTAGTAAATAAAAGTTATTTATAAAATTATAGTAAAAAAAATTACAGTATGATTTATATAATGAGTTAGAAAATAAAAAATAATTAGATAAAATATACTGAAATAATATTCTACATTATGAGAATAACATTAAATAAAAATATTAAAATATTAAAAAATGCGTGTCCTAATATTCACCACTTACTCACTTCCTAATATAGATTTGGATTGTATAATCCAAAATATATATAGATTATACAATCCAAAACTATAATTTCAGGGGTATAATTAGAATTTTAAAAGCTATCGAGTGCGGGAAGAAAACAAGGAGGTGCATGAAGAAATTAACTTAAATTAACTTATTTAGATAGTCAATACATGGACGCCCAAAAGACACAGTACCTAAATATATAAAACCATGTTTTAAAGGGAAAAAAAGCATAAAAAATAAGCAGATTCCTAAACCTGTAGAGCGTATTTTGATTATTGGAAGACCAAATCGAGGAATTCGGAAAAGGGAGCCCCGTTCGTTCTTCCCGTTCCGTTTCGGTTCCCTTTTCTCTTTCCGATTGAAATTCCTTTTACCTTTCCAATTTCCTCACAATTCTTTTCCTTCTGATCAAAAGAGGTTGGGTCGATCGCTGAACGCAGAAGATGGGAATGAAACAAGTCATTAAAAGCCTCGACGCGTTTCCACGCGCCGAGGATCACTTGTTGCAGAAAACCCAATCTGGGGCTCTTGGTATTCCCCTTTTTGCTCCCAATTTGTTTAATTTGAGTTAGTTATTTGTTTGTGACCTTTTTCTTCAATTTAATGTTCATTTTTGCATTATTGTTTTTGTTGCAGTATCCGTAATTGGTTTGATTATAATGGCCACATTGTTTGTGCACGAGCTGGGTTATTATCTTACAACCTACACCGTTCACCAGGTTTTTTTTTTCTTTTCTGCGCACATGAGTTGAAATTGCATTAGTAAACAAATATTATGATTGAAAAGATAATTAAAAAATGGTTTTGACTTGTGCAGATGTCAGTGGACTTGAAGCGGGGGGAAACTCTTCCAATTCATATTAACATGACGTTCCCTTCTTTGCCTTGTGATGGTTAGTTAGTGAGGTGTTTTGGTCTGTTTGAATTTTTTTTCTTTTTTGGAATGATGTGGGGTTGTGTGTGTATGGAATTCTGAATGTTTGTTCTGTGTTTGCGGGCAGTTTTGAGTGTAGACGCCATTGATATGTCGGGCAAGCACGAGGTGGATCTTGATACTAACATATGGAAAGTAAGTTGGTTTGTAGTTCGTAATAATGTACCACGTTTGAAGTGTTTAGAATGTTGTGTCGTGTGTTTGTTGAGATGTAGTGATACGTCAAAGTATATATTTAAGATGTAGTGCCGAAACTTAAAGGATGTCATTGAGATGAAGAGATATGTCTAGGAATGGGTGTTGGGACGTGGTGTGATAGTACGTACCTTGTAATATATCATTGAGATGTAACAATGTGTCTTGATGTAGGCCAAAGGCGCTTCATGAATAGGCCTCAATTTTTGAGATGAGTGTTATTCTTGTATTGTTGAGTGTTCTGCTAATGGGCAGGCTCCCCTACTGATTGAAGAGACAACGACAACGCACATGCATGTGTTTAAGAAAAGTCAGTAGTGCAAGAGAATAATGATTTTGTACTGTGTTGTGGTAGCGTTTTATTGTAGCTGTCACATTGTTGAGATTTTTAGTGGTGCTGAGATTGCTGCAGTTTACCAATCTGAAGTTGTAGTGGTATGCCTTGCTTGAGAGAGAACAATGAAAACATTTATATACAAATATGTAAAGATTCATTGTTTTAGAGGCTAACCAAATTATACTCTAATTAGGAAATTTTATCATTGTATTTATCATATTAATTTGTTATATTCAGCCTCATTGCGTAATGGAGACACATGGTTCATCATATATTATGTGTGCATCCTAGAGAGTAGAGCTTTCAAAATGGGTTAAAGCCCATGAGTTAACCCGAACCACCACAGGTTCGAGTAGGATTGTGTTTAAAAAAGTTTGCACATTGCAGTACGAGCCAAAAATGGATCTGGTCCACATGTTGAACCTGTTTGAGCCGGGTTGGTGAACCAACTCGAACATAAAAAAAACCCACCTCACTCTTAACCGTCTAACCCAAAACACAAGCAAACCTTTTTTTTTGTTGTTGAAATTTTGGGGAGAGAGGCCCACACCCATGACACTTCATTCACTCTCTACTTGGTCTCTCATTAGTTATTTTCTTTTCCTAAGGTAGTAAGATATATTGTAGATTTTATTTAGAATTATGATTTAGTTTTTAGGATAATGATTTATTTATTGTTTAAAATGAGAAAAAACATTTTTTTAAAATAGGTTTGGATATTTTGGATTTTGGTTACATATTAAAAAAATGTTAGATCAAAGAAAAAAAGTTATAATTTTTCTTAATTAAGTGAGCCAACTCGTTTTACCCACCAACCGTGGCCGGGCTCAAATTTCTTGAGCTCACTAATAAGGGTTGGTTCACTAAGTGACCAACCTGTGGTGGGGCGGGTCAGGTCGGGCGACCCGTTTTGACAGTTCTACTAGAAAGTAGATTTTAAGTCTAATTCAACTTCATAGAACCGGTTTGTAAGATGAGGTTTACACTTGTTTATTTGCTATAATTTGGTTATATCTTTAGTCCATGTAGAATCTCCAACACATCCTCTCATGCGAAGGACTGAATATCTTAAGTGTGAGACTAGATATTTGTGGGTGGTCTAATAGCAGGTGGCATGATAGGCCCAATAAACTCTGCAAAGATAGGCTTTGATACCATCTTAGAAAATTAATATTATGGTACAAAACTCATTTGTAAAGCGAGGTTTGCATTCACTTATATGTTTTAATTTATATGTTTTAATTTAACCACATCTCTAGTTTATGTGGAATCTCCAACAATGCACAATGATTATTATCTTGCGTCAAGTAAATTTATCTAATAGTTGTTTCTTGTTAAATTCTTTTATGATTAATAATTATTTACCCTTTGTTTGAACTTGTTGCAGCTACGCTTGAACAGGGATGGCCATATAATTGGTACTGAATATATATCCGATCTTGTTGAAAAGGAGCATACCCATCATAAGCATGGTAATGTCTTGTTGCTTTATGTCTATATGGTTTAAGAAGTCTAGTTTAAAACTTCATAATTTATATATGCCTAGATTCAATTCATTTATTGAGTATTGGGTTCATGTCTATTATAATTATTTTGGATGATAAAGGGATGCTCTCCTACTAATTTTTCAAAATTGTTTTCAAACAATTAGTCATTAATGTTTGAATGAAGTTACCTGTTGTAGTTTATATATTACTTGGCTATGAGTAGCTGTTCATATAAAAATCATTCGCATACTTCATCCAATCAAATTACTTAAGCTCATGGGAGAGTAGGTTCTTGGCATGGTATCAAAACATCTGTAAGATTATGACTATGAGCTATTGTCAAGTCTTTCTGATCTCCATTCTTTCAAATGAAAAGTTAAATTCAGTACAAAGTTTAAGAGGATATGCATTAGCCACACATCAAGACCAAAAAATAAGGTTCTTTTGTTGTGGGTGTGTTACATATGAAAACATTTTTTCACCTTCACCACATATCTTAAACTTTGGGTTATTTGATTTTGGAATGAAACTATTTCTTGTTAAACCTCCACCTGGCTCTTTCTGCTTCACAAATTTCTGTTGGCAGAATAAAATGCTCAGAATTGTGGAAGTTGAGGAGTATAGGACGGTGTGTGGGTTGCTCACAATCGGAGAGACAACGATCCAATATCAATGGAGACTTTAGAAGTTGGAATATTTGGTGTTGCTATAAGATAATTTACATTCGCCTCTGAATTTGCAGTATGAGTAAAAAGTCATTGTAATTTGAGTACTAGGTTTTAGTGATAATGTTATCTACAAATATGAGGGCATTATCTAAAATTACCTACAAAGACTATGAAAATTCTTCTTAGTCTCAACCCTTATGATTTAATATTTATGTCTGAGTACAATTTAAATCATATGTAAGTTTTAAATCCTAATCTATAGAGATAAAGCTAATGATATTGTTTATAGTAATTAATGTTCCTGCTCATGTTGGTGTATATATGTCATGTGCATCAAGCTTGTGTTCTTGCAAAGACAAAATGGTTTGGGGGAAGATGTAGTAGTTGATCACTGGAGTTCGCTAATGTTTCCAGGGTTGTCAAAATCAAAATCTTACCTTGGATCAGAGGGAGGAGAAAACACATTATGTGTTCATGACAAAGATCATAAAATCATATTTAAAATCATAAAATAACATAAATAGAAAATAATACTTAAAAAAATTTAATTGAATTTTAATGTAAGGGATCATAGATACATAATATAAAAAAATATGTAGTATTTTACATATTACCCATGACATTAAAGGTCAGATATAATATAAAATGTTTATACTTAATACAAAATAGATCAAATTATTTTGTAGGTCCTTGGATTATTTGACAATTTTAATTATGTTTCTGTTAGAAGTGAGTTTTAAGCTTAACTCAACCCCACAAAATCGGCTTGTAAGGAGAGGATTGCACCCAATTATATATTGTGAATTGGCCTTATCTCTAGTCGATGTAGGACTTCCAACACACTCCTTCACGCCAAGGTATATTCATCTCGTGCGTGGAACAAGAAATTAGTGGGTGGTCCGTTAGCGACCCGATATCGGGTGGAACAGAATGTCCAAGAAATCTCACTATGATAGGTTCTAACTTGGCTCTGATACCATGTTAGAAGTGAGTTTTAAGTCTAACTCAACACCACAAAACCGGTTTGTAAGGTGAGGATTGCACCCAATTATATATTGTGAATTGGCCTTATCTCTAGTCGATGTGGGACTCCAACACACCCCCTCACGCCGAGGTATATTCATCTTGTGCGTGGAACAAGAAATTAGTGGGTGGTTCGTTAGCGGCCCGATATCGGGTGGAACTGAATGTCCAAGAAATTTCGCTAGGATAGGCTCTAACTTGGCTCTGATACCATATTAGAAATGAGTTTTAAGCCTAACTCAACCCCACAAAACGGGCTTGTAAGGTGAGGATTGCACCTAATTATATATTGTGAATTGGCCTTATCTCTAGTCGATGTGGGACTTCCAATAGTTTCCAAGCTTTTTTTTTAATTGAATCCTTGAATTTGTATGTGTTGTTTTTTAATTAGGTTCTTTCGTCTAATTGCCATTAGGATATGTGAACTATCTAGCACAATTGGGAGTTGGCAATAAGGTTGTTGTAGTGTGAAGCTTGAAGAGACTTGTTATAGAATACTTGGGTTGAGTGGACCTAGTGAGGAGAGAATACTTGTTGAAGAACCCAGTAGAAAATATTATGTTCATGATCTGAACTTGAAGTAGCCAAAATATTGGCATGGATAGATGGAAATACTCAATGCAGATGTATGATTGGAACAATGCAAGATCGGTGAGATTGTCGGAAACTCGTCAGTTTGAGTTGTATTTTGGGTCAGCAGTGTTCATTCCTTTCAAGCCCAATAAAAAAATGGATAATGATATTTTGACCCACTTTTTTGACTCACTTTTAACTCATCACTGTAATCAACCTTCAATTATCTATTTTTATTTTTTTAGAGTGGTGTGATGTGAGATCTAAGGATGATTGAAGTGGTGGGTTAAAAATGGGTCAAAAAATGTGGGTCAAAATATCATTATCCTAAACAAATTGACTTTCCCTCTTCTCATACAAACACATATTTTTGCTTCCACTCTTTCATCTTCAACTTTGTGCACGGGCCTTCAACAAATTCAGTCATAGCTCTTTTAACAATGTGTCTCTTTGGTGAGTAAGCTGATTAATTTCAACTCAAGAAGGAATATTGGACCTCTTAGTGAGGGAGGACGGTCTCAATCATAAAGTGATCTAAAAGGAGACATTCACGTAGATACATTATAAAGTGTTGAACCAAATCTCTGCCTAAGGTAAGTGTAAGGGCCACTACCTTGGTTTTGTATCTGTCGGAGACATCGTAAGTGAACCTCTTAAGCACCTATTGACAACCTCAATTTGTGAATCCATTTGTGGATTTGTAGATGATAAGTCGTGCTCATGCGAAGTTGAGTTCCTATTAGCAAAAAAGATCTAATGAAAGTTGGTCTCAATCTGAAACAATGGTAGCTAGAAATCCATGTAGACGTACCACCTCCTTGACAAACAATTCTGCTATAGTCTCTTATGAAAAAGGGTGTGATAATGCAATAGCATATTTAGTTAGATGATTCACAACCACTAGAATAGAATATTTTCCTTGATCCTTTGGAAGACCACCCGTAGAGTCTATTGATATGTCAACCCAACTTTTATGTGGAACTTGGAAAGGTTGTAAGAATCCCGCTAGAGACAACGTACTATATTTATTTCGTTGACAAGCATCACAAGAAGCTACATACTCTTTGATATTAGTTCTCGTACCCATCCAATAAAAAAATCCTTGTATTCGTTTGTATGTTTGAAAAAACCCAAAATGCCCCCGAACATATGAGTAATGAAATACTTTTAAAAGATGTGTCCGTCGTTGTTAGCCTTTACCTCATTAGTTCCCTTGCTAGTAACAAATTGAGAAAGAGAAAGATACTACTAATGGTTTAGGTGGTGTTGAATTTGTTGCGGCCCTTGATCTTGGCAGTGCTACTATCCTTTTTGAATAGGAAAACTCCTACTTCGTCTTGTGCCCCTATAATCTTTTGCTGTCATTGCTACTAGTATATTCTTTCCTTCAATAGCATGGACTTTGTTCATCATTTATGAGAGATTTCTAGTTTTGTATAACTTCAAATTTTCTCTAATCTCCTCTTGCAACCCATTCAAAAAGAACCTCATCAAATACTGCTCATCCAACCCTTTAATAACTCTAGTAAGTCTTTCAAACTATGTTATAAATTCAGTCATCGAATTCTACTTTAGAGCACTTGAGATTAATAAGAGAGAATATAAAATTGGAGGGCCCGAAAGACCCCTCCTATGATCTTCTATTTATAATGATAGAAAATTGATATAATGAGGAGATAAAAGATCAAAAGACCACCCTAGACTACTAGGTACAACTCATAGAGTGCACTAGACTCCTAGGTACTAATCATAATTATAGCAGATAAATGGTTCCCAATGCACTACTTATTTCAATAAGAGCCTACTCCGGTTCGAAGGGGTCTCCTATCAAAACTGGTTGGAAACTTTGAATGAGCATTTCGAAACCAAACCAAGACTGGTTTAGGTTGCACATTTCCCACCATGAAACCGAGATAGCGCATTGCCTTCCATCACCACCATAAGTGCTTCAATTTTCTCCTCTTCTTGAACACCTCTTAAACGGAAATAGCAATCAACTTTTCTTATCCTTCACACAACATCTTCTCCCTCAAATATAGGAATATCCTCAATTTGTCACAGTGTTATTGAATTTCGACCATGGCGGCGACCTGGCGGAAACAAAGCGGAGGCGAATTGGATTTTCTGTGGCGGTCCATGATGGCCGCTTTAGGCATGGCGGGTGGTGGTGGCGGAACGGTGATGGCAATTGGACTGAAGAAAGGAAAAAGCCAGGAACTTGAACAAAAAGAGAAAGAATGGTAGATGGAAGCATACAACATCGGTGTGGGAGAAAGTGGGAGAAAGAAGGGCGTGGGAGAAAGTGAGAGAAAGAAGGGATACAGAAAACCCTAGTTGCATTTGGGTTCTGAGGCTTTAAAAAATGGGCCTGGCTCACTAAAACTTTGTTTAATTAACCTTACCTACTCTTCCACTCTTATTTTCTTTCTTTACCCTAAATTTTTTATCCTAAGTTACTGCAGCGGTAAAATTCTTTTAACTTAAAACACATTCTTTTACCCTAAGTTACTACAAAAGTAAATCTCCTTTAACCTCTCCCTTCCCAACTTTACTTCCCAACATCAAGTATCAACTTTTGTAACTAGGCAGCCACCATTGCCAAGCGCTGCCACCGATATACCTCGTTATCCTATATTGTCACAATTCTTGTTTTCCAAGGATGTTGCACTCACAAGTTCTTCTTGTAAACCTTCATCAAAGACTCCCTGGTTCATAGAAATTGCTGCACTCACACTTTTCCCACATCCTTCTTTCACAAACCTATCCACAAGCCTCTTCAACCAAGCCATTCGAGAATCTTGTTATAAAAGATTGGCTTCCAAATCAACATACATTTGGGATAATCTTTCATTCAATCTTCCTTCAAAACCTTCAAGTAGCTGAATCCTAGTGGCTAGAGTCTTCTCCAATGCCTCCACTCTTGATTCCATCATTCTTGTAGTCATCGTGTGTAATAACCCACAAAGCCTAGATTGAGCTTTGGTACCAGTTTATAGAAACTGGATCAGAAAACTCAAAAGGGAAAGAACACTTGAAAAGGAAAGCTGAGAATTGTGTATAAAAGTTTCAATAGTACAAAATTTTACACATACACTTCTGTCACTTTAAGGGTCTAGAAATCTCCCACTGACCAACTATCTTTTCATATCTCCCAAAACCCGAAAACGCACCTATATATAAAAGCTTCCCAATCCAGCAATATAACCACTAGCAGATTTCTCAGCTGTTTGAATTAAATCAATTAGCTGTATTTTCTTCCTCCCTTATTTCTTCTTTCACGGACCTTTGTAATAGGAGGCGTAACCAACATAATCTCTCTTCTAAAGGACCCTCTTCTTTGGATGCTGCACCAGTTTATGCTTTCAGAGTTTGCTGATGAAAAACTGGAATAGCTTGGTTATCACAAATAAATTTTATAGGGTTTATCTTTCCAAACCTCGAATATTTAAAAAATTGTTTCAAATGTATTATTTCACTAGTTTCAAGGGTGATTTGCTGTTCAGTGCCGTTATTAGGCTCTGACTGTATTGTTTCAATCTCTGCACCTTTCTTCTTTAGTGCTTGTGCCTTTTCTGGATTGTTCTTACTATGAACTTGGTTTAGGCTCATCTATTCTATTAGTCATATTCTTCTAAATTCAAACTGTTGTTTAACTAGTGTGGTTTTCAGGGCTAAAGATTTGATTGTATATATCATATTCTTGTTACGTTCTTTTCTTCACCACTTACAGCCTTCTAAAAACTGTGAACAGATGATCATAAAGATCATGATGAGCATTCAGAACAGAAGATTCATTTGCAAAATCTTGATGAATCTACAGAAAATATTATCAAGAAAGTGAAGGAAGCAATAAAAAATGGGGAAGGATGCCGGGTATGAATAAATTGCAATTTATGAATTATTTTTGGTGAATTTGTGTTCAACCTTCAAAATTCTTGACATTTTCTTTGATGCTATTAATCCTATTGCAGGTTTATGGCGTTTTAGATGTTCAAAGGGTTGCTGGAAATTTCCATATTTCAGTACATGGACTTAATATATATGTTGCACAAATGGTAAACTTTTTTTTTTTTTCATTAATCTTGTATACACAAATAGGATATGTTTGGAATAGCTACGAAAAATAAATTATATGCATAATCAATTATTGATATCATAAAATCAGAATCAGTTTTTGTTTGGGTGAGTTTGAAGTGGTTAAGATAACAGTAAGAAATATTTGATGATATCATCTTAGAATATTTTAGAGTATCTTCAATGATATTATTGTTTTAAATTTTAGGACTTATTTTCTTATTTAATTAGGATCTTATTATTCTAGGAATATCTTATTATTAGATTTATCAGAATTTGATTTTTAGGCATATCATAACATGTGATAGACTGCACTATTCAATGCACAAACTCTACTCACGGCAATTTGTATCAACCTGCGATCTTGTGTGGATCCAACCACTTCTCCGAGATCGAAGTTTTGTGAGATTCATAAGGTTAAATTATTTTTGTGAAAATCATGCAACCCTTCACATTGTCTCTACTCCCGAGTTCCATAAAAGAACCCAACACAGAAACTGATTGTCATTTTTTGGGATACGTTGTTGTCCAAGGAAATTAATACTAATTAATTTGTCCAATGATCAGGTTGCCTATGTTTCAACCAAATCCGTAAGGGACCTCAAATTCGGTTCATATGTTACAACCTTGGCTCATACAACCTACATAGTTCAGTTTGAGGAAGAGTGTTAGAAAAAACTTTTTATGTTTTCTGGGTTATTTTGTGAAAGTTGTTTTGGCTGTGCCTGTCTATCCTATAGGGTCCTAGGTGTATGTCTTTTGTTAGCCTTTTTGGTATTACTGTTCATATTGAATCTAGGTCTAACAGACTAACACACTTTGAACTGTTTACATAAAGTACCCTAATAAAGAGTCATGTGTCTCAAGAGTATACAGTACTTTAATAAAGAGTCACGCGTATCCTTTAATCTTTTCTATCTTACTTTTCGGTCAAATAGTTTTAGCCATTAGATTAGTTTATTTTAATGGATAAGATTTGGTGTATGTCTTAACCTGGTGTAGACGGATCTCATCCTATGTGTGTAGAGAGGGAGAGTAAGATAAGCTCGGTTCTATAAAGAGATAAACCCTCTGTTTAGGGCCGAACCATAAGAAAGCTTTCACTCCTGGATATAACTGAATTGTCAAGGCCAACTATAAGAAAACGACCCCCACTCTAGATGAAGAGCAATTACAATGCTGAAACTTAGCACAACTAGTAGGGACTTCCAAAAACCATTACCACGTATTTGCAAATTATATCCATTTATTCAGGGATATATTTTCCATTTATAGACTTAATTTGGAATATGCACATAAATTTATTCCAATGTCACTTTTTTGTAACATGAGACCTTCCTGTCTAAAATTTGCTTAGAAAGACGTTCGTCATATTGATGAATTCTATTATATCTGATAGTTAACTGAGTTGTGATGGCTTTCTGCAGATCTTTGATGGAGCAAAGAATGTGAATGTTAGTCATGTCATCCATGATTTATCATTTGGCCCCAAATATCCAGGACTTCACAACCCACTTGATGACACAAATAGGATTCTGCATGATACCAGTGGAACATTTAAATATTATATAAAGGTTTGTGCTTTGAGCATTTAGTTTTCTTTCTACTTAGCCTAAGCAACAGTGTAGGTGGCCATGATTACTCCTCCGTGCTGCTCTGATAGTTTAGAGGATGCCAATTATCTATTTTTCTCCTCCTTTTCCTTTGTCTAGATTGATTCTTGCCTGCCTGCTGATGAAATGGGTTGCCAAATATTTGTTGCGTCCTTAGTCTGAGATCCAATCTAAATACAGATAATTGAATTGGAATTTTTGCTGGAAAGAGCTTGATTTCTAGTTTTCTAAATTTGGGTCTTGTTTTCCAGCACCTATTTTTGGTAAACTTCATAAATTTCCTAAACTGATGCAGGTTGTTCCAACCGAATATAGATATATCTCAAAAGAAGTTCTACCAACTAATCAGTTCTCAGTATCAGAATATTATTCACCAATTAATCAGTTTGATCGGACTTGGCCAGGTTCGTTTTATATATTTATCATTGGCTTTGTTCATATTTTGGTCTAAATCTTCATTATTGTTTCCCATTTCTACTTTCCATGCAGCTGTCTACTTTTTGTATGATCTATCACCCATTACTGTCACTATCAAGGAAGAGCGCCGTAGTTTTCTCCATTTTATTACTCGGCTATGTGCTGTGCTAGGTGGAACCTTTGCTGTGACAGGTTTTGTTCTTAATTACTGACTCTACTATTCTTCTTCCAGTGATCATTGCATCCACACGGTTGGCCTATATTTTTCCGCCAAAAAAGTGAATTGTTGTTTTCGGTACTCCAGAGACAATAAAATAGTGAAGTTTCCGCGATATGATCATTTCTGCTGGTTTTAGCATATTACAAAATTATGATAAGATTTTCACAAATTAGTTCTCATATCATATGTTAGTTTTCTGGAGTCTTTATCCGCTAAAATTCTTCTTGCCGCAGTCTACTCCGTTTCTTTGACTCACATTCTTGTCTAAAAGCTCATTTATAACGACAGGAATGCTTGACCGTTGGATGTACAGACTTATTGAATCTCTGACTAAATCAAAGTCTAAACGGTAGATCATGAAAGCCATTATACGTCTACAACCAAGGGATTTCAGGCACTGAATGGAATTTACTGCGACCAATTATTTAGAAAATATTGGTGGCACAGTTTAATCAGGCATGAGCTTTAAAACACGTGTTCAATCAGTTGCATGTATTGTCTGACATCAATGACTAGCTGATCCGATCCTTTTCTTTTGGATGAATGTTTTGGGGTTCGATTTGAGTGTAGACAACATTGTACAACATTGTCTTATCAATCAAGCCTGTGGAATTTACTAGAACTCAAATTTTGAATATAGTGATTATGATAGGTTGTGTTTCTCGTAGTTGTGCAAGTCCATATTTGGATTTCCCTGATTATATTATTCCAATGTGGCACAGAGGATATTTCTGTTGGAGCACTTTGTCTAGTGTTACCAAGGAAATTTTAGGGCACTGCACTCGAAAGAGATTGGAGTATTTAAGTCATAGTTTGTGTACGATTTAAAACTTGATTTATTTGGCAATATACACGAATGTGGGAAACACAATTCCTAATACTTGACGGTTTTTAAGAAACAATTCAATGTGAGTCAAATTTGTAAAAAATTGGATTTAGATGACTGAATCCATATTTGTGGGCACTATAAACAAATTATTTAGTCTAATTGTTCCCAGGAAAAGTTGGATATTGGTGTTTTCATTTTGTACAACTTATCAGTCAGTTTTGTCTTCGTTAGTGCTTATTAGATCATATTCAAGTGTTTTTGCATAAAGTGTTACGTATTTCACTACTTGTGTTGATTAATTAATTACTTTGATGCATTTTAAAAGTGGTGTTTGTGGATACGGGTAGATACCCACCTATATTGATCAAATTGATGGGCTTTCATGTGTGGGATTTTTTTTCTAACATAGAGTCATAGAGTCAGGGATCCTCCTCTACAATAATCATTGAGAATAGCAACTAATGGGTCTTATTTAAGATTTCAGAAGTAGGGATGGTAAAAATATTTGTGTTCGTGGGTATTTGCGGATAAAATCAACAATTGATAGTTGGTATCGAGTGTATTTATTACCTGTAAATATTTTAATACCTGTTCATAAACAGGTTGGATACGAGTATCATATTATCTATACTCGTCGATACATGTTATCAGCAAAAAATTAAAATGAAAATCTAATTCATGTTTTATTAAGTTAAATTTAATTAAAATTAAATTAAAATAATATTTTATTAGATTAAATTAAATTAAATTTAAATTTAATTAATTTTTGTTTTTGTTTTGTAATTTTATTTTAAAAATTTATAAAATATTATTTTTTTAAATATTCGTTGATATTCACGGGTACTTGTTTGTTTTAAAATACCAGTGAATATTTTTAAGCGGGTACCCGACGAGTATATGAGAAGGTAACAAATGGATATTTTTGTTGTCAGTAGGCACTATCTGTGCTCGACCTGACTTGTTCCCATCCCTACTCACTACGTAAGAATTGATTGACAATTAGCTACACTCACTTGTTAATAACATTGAAGTTTGTCATTTCGGAAAGCGTAATTGACATTTCTCATTTCGAGAAGTGTATTTCAGAATGAATTCTATATTGATTCAGAAAACTTATGTAATAATAAATTTCATTAGTGTTTTAGGATACCTTTTCATAAAAGTATTAAATCTTTTTTTTTTTTCAGGATGATCTCTCCATAAAAGGTTGAGTTCGTGTTTAAAAATTATCTATCTGAAAGAGATAAGTTGTTTGCACAACACAACTGTCTTTTCACAGTTTGAGGTGCCGAAAAAAATGGTCCAATTTAGAAGTGTTACATCACACAAGTTTTCTAGAATGGTATAAGAAGAAGTATTCTCCGCCACTCTGATATGAGTTTGTATCTTCTTATTTCTTGTCTTCTTTTTCCATTCTTTTTTTGTCTTTTTCCCTTTTCTTGCACCATGGATGATGAAAACGTTTCACAAAGCTTTCTTATCTTCATCCTAATGAGAATCCTATCGTTGCTTCCTTGGTTTCTTTGGCCTTGATGCAACAATATGGTTGTATCATGGTTGGTGTATTTTGTCTCTCCATCAGTCCGCCAAAGCGTAGTTTTGATGGATAAGTCTTCTTATATTTAGACAAATTTGAAGAATCATTTTGCACAGGGTGATTCTGCACGTATATCAGACTTACAAATGGAAGCTACTACTTTGCATCAAGGTGATCTCATTGTCACTGAATTTTTCACCAAGTTACAAGTTGTTTGGAATGAAATGATGGACGTCCTTGGTGGAGAATTGAAAGGAGATTTATGGAGAATGCTTAGAATGAGTGGAGATGCAGCGGAAAGGAGTTGAAGCTTGCTCTCGGAAATGGAGGATTTGTGAAGATGAAGAGTAGAATTGGTGCTATGGTATGGAAGGTGGCTACAAGAGATGGAGGAGAATGATAGCAAAGTGTGCTCTCAAATAAGAGTAAAAGAAGTGGAGTGCTCTCAACAACTATGCTTCTAATTTGCAATTAAAGACTAACCCTTACATGTGCATAGGAAATTATCATTTATAGTAGATTAGCTTCCTTAATGCAATTCAAATTAAGCACAAATGAAACATAGATGTAGCTTGAAGAACAAGCTTGATTCTCGACCATGTGATGTAGGAAGTGATGCAAGATGACACCAAGTGTCCTTGTCACACATGTTAGTTTTGAAATGGTGAGTTTAGCCAAGAATGGGGGTTGAATTGGCTTTATAAAACTTTTTCGAAAGCTTAAACCTCTTTTCAATTGAATCTAATGGACTGTAAAGTTTGGATGTAAATGCAGTATATCAATACACTTTCAGTCGATTAAAAATATAAAACAGCAGACTAAATTGTTCTTGATGCTATGAAACAGTCGATTAAAAAGACAAATCAGTCGGCTAAAATACTTGAAAATTATGCAGAATGCAAAATTTGCGAGTTCAATTGAAACAACAATCTTTTAGATACAAGACATGTTCTAATCAATATTTATAACAAGTATAAAGCCTCAGATTACACAAGAACACATTAAATCACACCAAAGATCAAATTGCTTGGTTTTCTTGAGTTTTTAAAGAGTTTCAAAGTGAGTAAGATGAGGAAAAGAGAAATGCACAACTGTTTTTATACTGGTTCACTCAATCACAGAGCTACATCCAGTTTACCAGGACAACCTAAGCCTGGTTTCCACTATATTCAAAAGTTTTACAAATCAAACACCAAGATTACATTTTTGAACAACAAAACTCACAAGATTTTTGACTCACACAAAATCTAGACACACACCCTCCAAGATTCACACTTGCAGACCTGAAATCACATTAGGCAAACCAACTAGAGGCACAAGAACATCCAAACCTGATGGTGGTTGTCCCTAGCCAACCATAAATGTTTTATTCAAGTTACTCATAAGCCAAAATGCCTCCAAGATCAACCAAGATCTTCAAAACACAAGTTCCAGCTGTGTATTGCAGAGAGAGATGCTTCCCAGAGATGAATGAAAAAATTTCGTGCTCAAAAACTCAGATTTGCACCTCTGGTCGCGAAAACACAACTTATATAGTCAGGTTTAAGTGAAAACATTCGATTGAATTTTTCGTACAGTCAGCTGATTTCACCTTACTTAAGTGAAATCAGTCGATTGAAAAATAATTCAACTGACTGAATACATTCATACCATAAACTATATACAACAAGCCTTTTTAACAGACAAAAAGAGACACACTAAGGCACACAAGATATCTAACCTATGTCATACAACCTATTAACAATGTATAACACTAACACATTACATTTAACATGTCATTTACAGATTTAACACACTAAAACTTAATCTTCAAGAGGATCTTCATCAATCTTCATCAAACACTTAAGATCTTCATGCACATGGCTTTATCAATTATTTTCTTGAAGCTTGCTTGTGCCAACAATCTCCCCCTGAATTGATGAAGCCAACACCCTCGTGTTGAATTGATGAGCTAAGATCCATAGAGAAACCTGAAAAAGTTTTTGCATACAAGATACCAATATTCCAAATACACAACCAAGCAAAAGCACAAAAGCATACATACATATCACATATGCATATGTCCCCCTATCATTAATAACATGAATTAACTTCAGATTTTAGATTAAGTTTGCAGTATGATTCCAGCAGATTTATTTCAGATTTTCCAAAGCTAACACACTTTTACTCATTTTAACTCATTTTTCTCCCCCTTTGGATTCATCAAATGAAAGTATATGCATAGATCATTTTGGAAAGATGATAATTTTCATTAAGACATTAACATAGGGATGTATCAGGATAGTATATACAAATACAAACACATCAAAGAAGAAACAGAAATGACAGATACATCATGAAACTAAAAACTGATATAATCAGTCGACTAAAATGAAAAAATAGCCAATTAAAATACTAGAACAGACAGCAGACACATAAAATGCAGCATGAAAATGTAATGCATGACCTATGAGCCATCCCCTTCTCTCATTCCTAGCGTTGTCTCTATTGTAGACATTGGAGAGGAGGTCATGAACATTATGGAGTTGGTCATCCAAGTCTTGGAACCTAGTTGTGCAGTATGCATGATGTGCATTTTGTTCCATGTTGAGGTCTTGAAGTTGATTGAGAACCATTCTCTCAAATTGGGAGTATGCAGGTCCAGTATTCCCAGGAGGGTTGTACAACTCAATTGCCATTGGCTGAGGTTCATCTTCCTCTTGGTTTTCTCCACTTGTTCTCGCTTCATGATCATTTGCTCCAACTTCAATGTTAACACCTTGATCTCCTTCAACCAGCCAAGTGTTTCCTATCTTGGTGAATCCCATCTTGTGCATATTCAATGTAGAAACATGATTTAGAAGTCCAGTTGACTCCTCAAGCTCTCTTTCCACATCCACACCAAAATGCTTAATGAACTTGGAGATGAGCACCACATATGGAAGCTTGAAATCTGTGAGCCTCTTTGCCTTTATCATATGGTCACAGATTGTGTATGTCCAGTCCACCATCACACCATTTTCGATACAATACACTACGACAAGATCACCTTCATTCAAGGTAGCATGATTACTCCCCCTAGGCATGATGATTTTGGTCACCACCATAGCTAACAACCTTTCCTCCACACGAAGCCTTCCCATATGGAAATTTCTAGCTTGCTCACTTGATTTTGCACACATTGGTTGAAGTATTACACCTTACCCAAAAGCTCAAGGAAAGTCTTCAATTTTTTAGCTTTAAGATGTTGTTCAAGGTTGCCAAAGTTTTCTGCCCTTAGCCATGACATATGAATCACCTTAGGAAGAATGATTTGCTTCCTATTGATCTCAATCAAAAATGTTTAAATTTTGTCCTCATAGCCTTCAAACCATACCTCAAGCCTTCCTTGATTCATGGTATTTGGAGAGGATGAAGTAGGTGGGGTGGAGCTTTCATCATCTGAGAGGGCAGTTTGTAATCTTCTAGGCATGGTGGAATGTAGGTTTGGCTCTTACTAGCAAATGGGAATGCCAATGCATGATGCTTATGCAAGTATTTATAGAATCAACATGTTGATTTTTAAAATTAGTCAATTAAAATGTGCAAATTTTCTGGTTTCAATGCAATACAGGAAATCACAACAATTAAATGTGAGGGAATCTGTATCAGAGATGCAATGATGTGTTTCCCATGCGTTTTATGAACAATCCACTCACAAACAATTCACATCTAATGCATGTTTATTGGAAATCATTGTAATTAAAGAACTTTATGGTCAATGCAATATGAAAAGTTGATTTTAGCTGATGTAATAGCTGTTACAACTGCTGCTATAGTCCAAAAACAATCATGTGATGCATACTTTGACTGGGTTAATCAATTAAAATCAATTTAAGCTATTCCACATCAACATAAGTTATTTTAACACATAAAATACAGAGTTAGTCGACTAAAATTGTATCAGAAAACTGATTTTTGGTGCAGTGGCAGTTTTAAGTGAAATCTGTGTTAAATATGCAGTTTTAGTTGACTAAAAATTTCAGATTTCACGACCAGACCAATTTGAATCAAATATATGTGCTGTTTTGTGAGATTTAACAGATTGAAACAGTTCCAGAACACAAATTATGCAGATTTTGACATTTTAAATGAAATCTAAGTGTTGAAATTTCAAATTTAGTTGACTAAGATTTTGGCAGTTTTCAAATTATGCAGATTTTTGTCATTTTAAATGCAGCACACACATGATCTAATAAGATT
>Ga0099822_1001462_pt1 | contig 27590 bp, 16 predicted proteins | sample CowpeawhiteBW_FD_76839 | JGI IMG/M metagenome (GOLD analysis project Ga0099822, IMG submission 76839) | Root nodule microbial communities of legume samples collected from California USA - Cow pea white BW | ecosystem: Host-associated > Plants > Roots > Nodule | place: USA: California | collected... | reverse complement strand
TATATGATTTATCTTGTGTTTTATATACCTGTTATTTTATTTTTCTCAGCTCACCCTTTCTGTTTGTGTATGGCGATGATCGTGTGATTCGTTACACGGGAGCAGATGTTGATACAGGTGGTGTTGAAGATGTCCAGGCGACGAAGTGAGGGCTAGCTTGGGATTAGAGCTAGGATTTTTCTCACATGTATTTCATTATGTTTTTATTTATGAACACGAATATTGGGAACTTGTAACGCTTAATTATTTATGTTATAAGTTTTGGCGCGTGTTTTTCATAAATTTAAATTTTCCCGCGTTGGGATTATTATTAATGCGTCTTTTCATATAATTTATTTCTTTTATTATTTATTTTAAGTAATATTCCTTAGGGATGTTACAAATTTCGTTCTTAGAGATGGGATATGATAACATGTTTCTTTAATGGTTGAATTCATGGTGGTAGTGTGAAATATATCATTTGGGATTAAGTATGGGGTAAGGAAAGATATTTTTGTGTCTATGATTACTGCCATTTTTTGTGGTGAATATGACATGAGATGGATGGAAAAATTGTTTTGATGGTGGGGTTAAGATATTTAATTCAATTACTTTAATTTTTAGTTTCGATGAACCAATGGGGAAATTAGGGATTGTGATTTTTTTTTCTTGTTACCATGTGAATTTATTTGATATTAAAGCAATGGTTGTAAGTAGAATTTCTTTTCCTTTAAGATGTTAATTATGGTTGAAGTAAGCATGATTTGATAATGGAGTTTTGGTTGTGGCTGCAAAATTTTCGTGAAGTTGAGGGTGTTTGGAGGTAAGTTGATTGGAAATTTCGTTTAACGTATTTGATGGACATAATTTTTTGTTTAAAAAAGTTGAGGTGAAATGTTGTATGGAATAAAATTTTTTTGTTGTTGTTCTTGAGCATATGGGAAATCCATGGTGTAATAGCACTTAGAGATGTTTCCTTGTGATGATGAAATTATGGTTTGTGTTGGAGTAGATGATTTGGTTAAATTTGGGGTCTTTGATAAAGTTAGTGGAGTGAGTATGGTTTCAATGTGTATTGTTTTATTTGGGTTCAAGTGTAGTAAAATTCTATGTGTTTATTAAGAATTCATGAGTTGTGTCAATGCTTGGTGAATTTTAGTTCTTGTTTTGACTCTTGCATCTTTGAAGCCAAATCCACAGGTTATGAAAAAAATCCACTAGTCATCTGTGCAACTTCTTATTTTTACTCTTTTATGTTCAAAGCTAAATCGACAAGTTGTGGAAAAATTCATCGGTCATTTGAGGAACTTGTTGAGTTGCATTCTATGTATTCTAGAACTAAATCCACAGATTATGGAAGAATCCACAAGTCATTTGTGGAACTCGTTGGTTCACATTTTCGTATTCTATAGCTAAATCCACAACTTGTGGAAAAATTCACTTGGCACCTATGGATCTTGTTGTTTTATTGTTGCGGGTTTTCTTTACATGGTGCTGTTATAGGTCTGAAAATGTGGTTACTTCTATGTTCTTTGGTAGAGAATTTTTTAGTGAGTTGTATGTTAAAATCCTTAAGTGTAAGTAAATAATGCCTGGGTTATGATATGACGATGTTGTATGATTAATCTTATTATGATGTAATTGCATGATAAGTTGATGTATGTTTGATCTTGTGATAAGGTGTGATATGAATAGGTGTACATATGTGAGGTGACAATATGAGTTCTCTAATAACTATAAAGCCAGGATGGTTCTTTTACCTAGAGGACTTTGTTGAGTCAAGGTAAAAAGTTTTTCTTTCAACTATAAGTCTTTGGCATGAGCTTAGTAAGAGTGCTCTTACCCAAGGCTTTGGTAAGCAGGTAGAGTTATTGCTTGTAAGTCTATGGAAAGCAAGGGAAAAAGGCCCTTTCCAAAAGGCATTGTTGTTATTACTTGCTGATAATATGTGTTGATTGCATGTTTTGGTTGTGGCAACATGTGATGGGTAGTTAACTTGGTTAAGTTATGCATATGTTGTGACAATGCAATGTGAGTTACATGATAGTTATATACTGTTGTATGATGTTTTAATTGGTTAACTCACCCTTACTTTTGTGTGTTATTTGTGTTTGTGCGATGATCGTATGACGTGTGTCATATATGGGAGCAGATGTAGATGCAGATGCTAGTGGAGAAGCATAGTCGTGAAGAGCTCGTGGGAAAGCTTTCTAGGTGTTTTATGAAAAAAATTTGGAAGTGTTTACTTTTGCATAAGGAAAATGTATTAGTTTGACTAAGTTTTGAACTTGAAATGACTTGTAATAAGTTTTGGTTTTGACGATTTAAATCATTTTGGTTTATTTTCGTAATGCTTTATTTTGAATAATAAAGTTTGGTTTAGATGTTTTTTTTTTCAAGTGGTTGTTTGAAAAAAAAATGTGAAGTTTTTTATTTAATAAGTGGTATTAGAGTTTTATATTTTGAAATTTTGGGCAATTATGAAATTACACATGTCATTTCGGAAAGAGTGTAACATTTGTGGTATCATAATGTGCTAAAAGAGAATGTGGTTTAGATAAGAGAAGATTTGTCTTTATATTTTGGCCTAGTACAAGTGTTAGATTTTCAAGTCAAAAAACTCCGAGAAAAAGAGTTTCGTATTGTGAAGGTGCTTTGGGATGAAGGAACGCAAGAAGCAACTTGGGAGCTGGAAGAGAATATGAAGAAGTCATATTTGTATATGTTTCTTGGTAGGTACAATTTTTGAAGACGAAAAATTTTCAGGTTTGGGAGAATGTAAGACCCAAGAAAAATAATATATTTCTAAGGTGGTAATTGGACGTGAGGAGTATCATTTAAATTAATTAATAAATAATTTGACAAAAGTGAATTGCAGCACAATTGGTTAGAGCTTGTCATGGATTAGTGGTCAAGAGTTTGATTCTTGATGATGTGCATTTGGTGTGTTTATATGTAAATTTTGTTTTTATATATTTGTTTTGAAGGTGTTGAGTGTGCTTTGGTGTAATTTGTATTTTTATAAATTATTCATGATACAATTGAAATGCTTATAATTTTATTTTGTTGAATGCATTAAAGGTGTGGATGTTATCATATGTTGTTGTGCGTGTGGTTGATAAGAAAAATGGGATAATTGACATGGTTTGGAGTGTTGGGTTGGAGCTTGGAGGTGGTGAGTTCGAACCTTCCCTAGATTAAGGTGAATTATGTGGGTAGAAAATCATTTTTGTTATTTTTAACATTGCCTAGATTCATTGAATCTTGACACAATTACTTTTTGTGAAGTGCAAGGCGTTTAGAGGCAAGTTGATTGAAAATTTCGTTTAAAGTATATAATGGACTGAATTTGTCGTTTAGAAAAGTTGAGGTGAAATGTTGTATGGAATAAAATTGTTTCTTTTGTTGTTGTTCTTGAGTATATGGGAAATACATGGTGTAATAACAATTAGAGATGTTTCCTTGTGATGATGAAATTATGGTTTGTGTTCGAGTAGTATGATTTGGTTAAATTTGGAGTATTTGATAAAGTTAGTGGAGTGAGTATGGTTCCAATGTGTACTATTAATTTGGGTTCAGGTGGAGTAAAATTCTATGTATTTACTAAGAATTCATGAGTTGTGTCAATACTTGGGTGAATTTTAGTTCTTATTTTTACTCTTTCATCTTCGAAGCCAAATTCATAGGTTGTGAAAAAAAATCCACTAGACACGTTTGTTGTATGCCACGTGCCAGTATCTTGATTATTTTTTTTTCTAAGTTTTTTTTTAATGTTTTGAATTTTTATTTTTTAATAGTTTCAGTATCATTCATCTTCATCAAACAACCCCTAAGAAATATCATTCCTAAATATCTCTCTTCCATTTCCAAATATCTTCCTTCCCCTCTTAATTTCACAATTCGTTCACCCATCATCATAGTCAAAACCTCTAATCTCTCACTTTGTTTACACTCACACACCCCTAGCTTCGATTGTTGCAATTTTCATCGAGGCTTCCTAAAGTTGTAGCAAGTAGCTCGTTGAACCTTTAATTTAAGGAACAAATGTATTTTATGTTAGGTGAAAATGGCATAATTATTGTATTAAAATAGGAGAAACAAGTATTTTCTAACACATTGTAAAATCAAGTATTAAACAAATGATCTTTGAGTTCTAAATTGTCATAAAAACTATAATTGTAATGCTAATTAGTTGCTCAAACTTAACATTTCTACCTACAAAATCCTTATTTGGGGTTGAGGGGTTTCTGATGAACAAAATCACAAAGAAAGAAAGGAATAATTATTGGGTTTTGATGGTGGTGTGAAGGTTACGTAGTTGGAGTTGGTGGTGTGTACAAGAGGAGAAGAAAGAAGATTGGGGGGTGGTATGTGGTGTATCCCCAGTTGAGGGTATAACTTTTCTAGCAAGTGCAATGGGTCAGCTGTAGTACAACAAGGTCTTATCCACATGGATTTGGTAACTAAATTAGTAATTTATAATCTAAGCCAAGTTTGGCAATAAAATAGTAATCAAGGGTTTGGTATTTTTAAAAATAGATTAAAACTAAGTTTGAGAGAGGTGGTGTTGATTAAGGTGTTGGGATTGAACTTGGGTTCTTAACTCTACTACACTACCCTTAATTATGCATAAATTATGTTCTTTATTTTAGTGTTCCTGGAAGTATGCTTCACTTGTAGATCTAACCTCATGTTTGAGAGTTAGAACCTAAGTGTGTTAGACGCATGATATTCCCATCCAGGTAGAGGAACCCTTGCATAGAGAACAAGACTCTTTAAAACAACTAAAACCACATATACATGTCTGGTATATGCCAAGCATTAGGAGACTTGGTTGGATATAAACACTAGACCAGATGTTTCTACATCTAATGTTGATGAGGTATGATGATTGGCCAAGTCACCAAAGCAATCAATACAAATAAAGTAACCAACACGTAAAACAGGAACATAACAAATATATAATCAAGTATAGTACAGAGAGCGTTTAGAAGTTACATGCAATCCCAACTAGGAAGGAAATAGTTTCTCCTTCCATATAATGAGAATATGGAGTAGCTTTCCTCCTTCCATAGCTTTATAAAGATATACATTAATGTCTAAAGCTAACTAGTGAGTTTCTCTGTCGAAAATTGATTTACAAAATCAACATATGAATCATAGGGACATGTCCTATATTTATAGAAAATTAAGTGTTGCTCTAGCTTCCATTCTTAAAGATTAGCCATGGAGGTTTCCTTCATGAGTGGGTTTTCTCCAAAGCTTGGGTAACCACCTTGATAATCAGCAATAGAGGTTTCCCTGTCATGGAGGTTTTCTTTTGATGCTCACCTTGCTGCCTTCCACATTCTCTTATCCACTAGCATCAATATTGGTGTTGCTATTTGAATTATGTTGTTATGGCTCAAGCTTAGGCTCAGATTGTGGTTCAGTTCAGTTTTGGTTAATCTTTTAGTATTTAGTACTTGCTTTGACTGTTACTTTCTAGTTTTATTTTCTGTTTAATGCAGTTCATAGTTTTTACTTAGTCTAACATGCATTTCTTAGGTTTGTATAAGTGATTTTTTTCATTTCTTGTTATTGGTAGTAGTTAGACTAGTTTTTAACATTCTTTCATCTTTTAGAAACTGTTTAGAACACGAGTTCTCTGTTTAGATAGATTAGGCACTCAATTTTAGTCATTATACCATAGTATTAGCATTTTAGAACATGAGTTCTCTGTTACATTTTGATTTTCTTATTATTTTTGAATTGTGGTTTGGTTTTTATGTTTCTTTTATCATTCAAAAGTTGTATGGATAGTCTCTTAGCAATTTTAAATACTAGATTGGTGCAATTTTTAGTTTTGGCATTTCTATCCCATTTTAGTTGCTTATTTTAAATCTTAGGAAGTCATATTTTGAGTTTTAGGTAGTTTTTGTAAATTGAGTTGTTTCTTAGCTAGATTTTACTATTTAAACTTGTTAGGATAGTCTCTTTACAGTTTCTTAGGTTAGTTTTGTGCAATTGCAATTTCTTAGCCATTCTAGTAGAGTTTTCGTGGTTTAACTGGTGAATTTTAAAAGTCTTGTTAGGAGTTAATTTTTGAATAAAGTTTTGGTCATTCTTAATCCATTAGAACTTGTGTAGACAATTTAGGTTTTTTTTTAAGTGTTTTTCATAGATTTTCATTTTCCACTCACTCATTATGGTCAATTTTATGATGTGTAAACATGTAGAAATTTCTTATTTATGTAGATTGGCTTTCTAGCTGGTTGATGCATTTTTTTCATTGATTATTAAGTAGTGAACATGCTAGAAACTTTGTGCACTAGTTTGACACATTTTACACCTTGAGAGGTTTGAGCCTAAATGTTGATTCATGTGTGATTCACTTGTATATATTGCACTTTAAAACTTGTGGATATTCTTGTTGATGCCAATTGCTTAAGCATACTTGGAATATGATATAGGCCATCTTATGAACTCAGCCACTAACCACATACAACCAATTTGCACATCTATACACCATTGAACCCAAATTTGAGCCTTTTACCCATTCTTGAATATACTAACCTATTGAACCACCCTGACCAAAGAGAAAAACAAGAAAAATACCCTTCTAAGAGTTGTGAAAACAATGACCTAAAGTGAGAAAGGGTGTGTGATTCAAGTGTCGGGGTGCTAAGGTGTTTCAAAGTGGTAATTTGATGTGTAAAAGCTATAACATCAAACAAAAGCAAAAAAAAAAAGAAATAGGTGCTGGAAATTGTGAAAAGAGAAAAGAATCATAAAAAGATACGTGTTAAGAAAAAGTGAAAATTTGGAAAAGGAAAGCAATAAAGCTAGTGATGATGGTGTATTGTTAAAAGGCCAAACCAGACTTGAGTCACACATCTAGTTCACCATTGTTTCATTGTTCATGGACTCAAAATTTGCAACCACTTTTGTCCCATCCTTAGCCCAGCCACATTACAAGTTTAATTTCAAGACCTATTGATTCTAAAACTGTTCAAGGTGAATTAGTGGATGTTAGAGAATTTACAAGCCTATGGAAGTGCAGTTTAATATCAAGTGGATGAATGTATACACTTTCTGGTGAGGTCAAGATGGTTTTGCACAAGTGAGTAACGTGTTCCTTGCTAAATTACAATGAAGTAGGCTATATTTGACTGGTTGGGATACCTTGATACTCATTTCATTTTGTTGTGTATATGTGCATACGGTTCAATATGTCTATTTTGGGTTGTACTCATTTCAATTAAATGGCACATTGTAACTTGTCAGACTTGTACTGTTTATTATGTCATTGTTGCCTTTGTTTTCACAAATCTAACTATTTGGGTTATAAGTGTAACTCTAAGTCACCACAATTTTAGTTTTGCTTGTGTCGTGAATTTGTTTTAATCCTTTGTTATCAATCAAAACTAAGTACCACACCTTTGACGATAACTATAGTTGTACTATAAGGCGGATAAGACCGACATGAACTCAGTACCCAGCCTTAGCCGCTAAGGCAAAACACTTGGACCTAACCACTAACTTAGGACCTAACACTAACTTATATCATTACTATGAACAAGCTTAGACAGAAAACTTTACAAAAGAACAAGGTGTACATAGCCGATAAAGACATATCGGTAAAAGCCGCTTATCCAAAACTTAGAATATAACATGTTGAATCCTCGAGTCAAATAACAAACATGAAGCATGGGCTTAGGTTAGGCCCATATGAGCCCAATAAGAACCCAACCCATAAGCACAGTAAAATATAATTAATGCTCTATAAATATAGGTGGACCAGATAATTAAAGGTGTAACATCCCAACCAAATGTTACAGATTTAATTAATATAATAAAGAAATAAATAATAAAACTTCATTTATTATAACTTAGATTCCCAAAAACACGGGAAAATTAAAACTTTATTACGATATAATGTAACTCACATTTCATAATTCATAAAATTCCAAAATATAGAAAAACCATACTCAAATACTCCAAATGTTTACAAAATCCTTAAAATACATAATTAGTAAAACTCTGATAAAATCTTCTCGCAATACTAGCCCCGCTCCATCTCTAGGCCTCACCAGATTCACGTGTAATATCATTTGTCCCATGTACCGCGTACACGATCATCGACAAACACAAGCAGATAGGGTGAGCTAATATAATAACATATATATACAACAGATACATATATCACAACCAAACCAAAGGAAATCCATCCTTTGATTTCACACACATGGCCACTACCATGTCAAAGGTGTTCTACATCTTCTGGTAAGTACCTCAAGATGTCTTGCTGCCACACCTATCAGCCACAACTGATAGAGCACGTGTGGGAAACCATGGTACGGATCACACACCGTAACGCCAAGTGGAGTTCCCAATACGAATTACATTCGTAACGTCCCAAGACTATCAAACTCGTCAGTTAATTACTAAGGAGGACAATCTAGCTGGACCCATCCGTACACGCCGCTACGTGCACACTCACACCGGCAACACTCGCCAACTCGAGCCACAACTCAAGAGTTCCTCGTGTTCATCCGTCATACTGAGCCACAACTCAAGGAATACCACGTGCTTAACCCCTATCCCAAGCCACAACTCAAGGGATACATTTCGAGCCACAACTCAAGGAACACTAGCAAGCCGACCTTTAAGATATCCTAGAAGCCTTGTAAACCACGAAAATCAAACGAGCAAAATATAATTTTGCTGCAGCAATATCGCCTGGTGCTGCTCACGACGCACCAAGCACTTTCCACTCTAGACCGCCTCATAGTTATGATGAGTTCGAACCTTTGCCCTGATTAAGTGTTTAAATTTTTAGGGATTTAATATTCTTTTTGCTCTTAAGAATTGATTTTAGTTGCATAGTATATTATTGGATATTCTTAAGTTTAATAATGTAACTGGAATTTAATTTAGGTCCTTAAGAGTGTAAATTGGGAATATTTCAAGTCATAAAATGAGTCCAAAAAATCAGAATTCCAGAGAGGAATCATTCAGGAGCTAAATGCACCCCCAATTTTCATTTTTACACCCCCGTTCTGCAATTGGCCTTCTAATTCTGAAAAGGAATATTTCTGGAGCTAAATGTACCTCCAATTTTTATTTTCTACACCCCTCCTGAAATTGGGTCTTCTAACTCTGTTCTGCACTCCTTCTTTTTACTAATTTGCACCCCTAATATCACTTAAACTCCACTCCACCAGATTACACCACGAGGCAATCCTTCACTCACTAAAATAACTAATTAAAGCTTGCCACGTCCTCAATCCTCCACTTACTAAAATAACCACTTAAAACTTGCCACGTCATCAATCCTTCACTCACTAAAATATCCAATCATAGAATGACACCTCATCACCTTCTCTTCTCCACACACTCAGAAACCCTAAGCCTAATTTTTCTTCTCTCTCACCATCACCATGCCGCAACCGCTACCCTCCACGGTCATCACTGTAACTCGCGCTTGCTCCGTCGCGTCATCATCTTCATCATCTGCAGCAGCTCAATACGGACCTCCATGGCTTCCTCTTCGCGCCACCGTCTCCTTGAAATCATCACACTATTGGAAAACCACCATGGCTGCACCACCCGAGCTCGCCGGAACAGTCTGCGTCTTCACTCATCCGCAATAGTCCGCGCACCACACGCAGCCATGCTCGCCGCCAAAATAGCCATGCTCGTCGCGTTCACGCCGGAAACGCAGCCACCATTGCTGCACCGTCGGGGATCACGTGTCAGCAACAAACGTGGAGCTCTGCTGCGTCGTCTTCATCGTTCATACCGCGACCACCACCATGACAGCACCACTCGCGCTTGTGAGCCTGCATATGTCGTGCCTGCAACTCGCCGGAGCAATCTAGAACCACCGACAACACCCGCACAACCGAGCACCAATACCTGCGCCAACCTCCATTGATGGAGCACGAGTCCTTGAAACGCGCACTAGCACCTGCATTCGCGCCTCAAGCCGGAATCTCCATGGTTGCACCATCGTCTTTGTTCAGCATGTTGTCGAAGCCACAATTCACGGTCTGCACCTTCGTCTTCACGGCAACGTTCATGGCAGCACCATGCTCGAACACGAAGTTGCCACGCTTGATCCTTCAATGGCAGCACCATCGTGACCTGTAGCCGCGAGCCCCTCGCGTAACCCCCCATTCCCATTCGAGAACGCGGACCTGACGCTACTCCTCCGCGATAGTCACAGACCAAACAACACCTTCTACGTCAACGCCGCAGCCACTGCGGCAACTACCATAATCTCGCCTGAACCACTCACGACAACCAAACCCTACTGAAGAGAGAGAGAGAGAGAGAGAGAGAGATAGAGAGAGAGACTACCCTGACACGTGGCAGCCTCTCAATGGGCCGTCAAAGAGTCAAATTGGTCAACCTGTCAACTCTGGGCAAGGGTGGGTTAATGTTGGTCAAACATGCTATTTAACGATAATTTTGACAGACGGTTCCTCTACAGGAACCCAGAATGGACTAGAAAGGAAAGAGTCGTCTAGCGGTAGTGTCATCAAAATAAATTTGAACAACCACTAAACAATTATCAGACTTGAGAATGAACAGAGACGAGTAAACTTTACCTCTAGTAAATCCTTTTCAATAAGAAATTTACTTTGTCTTTGATACTATAACCTAGTCTTTTAGTGCATACAAGGCTTTATTAAGCTTGTAAACATCATTTGGTTTATCAAAGTCTTTGAAACTAGAATGTTATTCATCATATATTTCCTACTTTATGTAATCATTTAGAAAGGCACTCTTCACATCCATTTAAAACAACTTAAATCCTTTTAGAAAAGCAAATGCAAGCAAGATTCTTATGGCTTCTAATCTAGTTATTGGTGCATATATTTCATCAGAATCAATGCCTTTTTCTTGATTATACTCTTTTTCTAAAAGTTTTGCCTTATTTTTCATAATGTTGTTGGCTTCCATTCTTGCTATTGGTGCAGAGGTTTCATGATAATCAATGTTTTTTTCTTGATTATACCCTTTTGCTAAAAGTTTTGCCTTATTTTTCATAACGTTGGCGTCTTCATCAAGCTTATTTTCAAAGACCCATTTGGTGCCTAAAACCTATTGTGTGTCTAATCTTGGTATAAGATCCTAGACTTTATTTCTTTCAAACTAATGGAACTCATCTTGCATAGTTAAGAACCAATTTTCATCCTTTACAGCTTTATCTATACCTCTTAGTTCAATTTGTGATACATATGCTACATGAAGATACGAATTATTTATCTTACCTTTTCTTATAGGTCCTCTAGATATGCCTCCAATGGTATTTTCATGATAATCAATGTTTTTTTCTTGATTATACCCTTTTGCTATAAGTTTTGCCTTATTTTTCATAATGTTGTCGTCTTAATCAAGCCTATTTTCAAAGACCCATTTGGTGCCTAAAACCTATTGTGTGTCTAATCTTGGTATAAGATCCTAGACTTTATTTCTTTAAAACTGATGGAACTCATCTTGCATAGTTAAGAACCAATTTTCATCCTTCACAACTTCATCTATACCTCTTAGTTCAATTTGTGATACATATGCTACATGAAGATACAAATTATTTATCTTACCTTTTCTTATAGGTCCTCTAGATATGCCTCCAATGGTATTTTCAATTTCCAATTCCCTTGGAGTTCTCCATTCTCTCGAAAGCTCAACTTCAGATGGTGTTTCTTCTTCATTGGTTTGAACATTATTTTCTTCAGTATCTTCTTTTCCTGCATCATCAAGATCAAAAGATGATTTCTTTTACTCAAGAGAGGTTGTCTCTAAGTTTGTTTCATCAAAAACAACATGTACACATTCTTCCACAACTAATGTTCTTTTATTCAAAAATGTATAAGTTCTACTTTGAGAAGAATAACAGAGAATAATTGCTTCATCAACTTTTTAATCAAAATTTCTCAAATTTTCTTTTTGATTATTTAACACAAAATGTTTGCATCCTAAAACTTTTAAATGAGAAATATTTGATTTTCTTCCATAAAAAAGCTCGTATGGGGTTAGTTTCAAAATAGATCTTATGATAATTTTGTTCAAAACACAAGAAATTCTTACTACATCTGCACAAAAACATTTTGGTAAATTGCTCTCATTTGGCATTGTTTTTGCTAACTCTTCAAGAGATGTATTTTTTTTTATCCACAATTCCATTTTGTTGTGGTGTTATTGGTGGAAAACAATTATGAGGAATATTATTATTTTCATAGAAAAGTTCAAAGGCTTTATTTTGAAACTTCCCACCATAATCACTCTTTAAGCGTTTAATTTTCAAATCTTTCTAGTTTTCAAAATCGTTGGAAAACTTTTTGAAAACATTAAAAGCTTCATTTTTAGATGCAAGAATAAAGTCCATGTGTATCTGGAAAAATCATCAACTAAAATCAATGCATAAATCCAATACTCATAATTCTAGGTGATCTAAACAAATCCATAAAAAATCATTACAAAGACTTTTTAGTAGATAAATCATTTTTGGCTTAAAAAGAATGTTTGACCTATTTTCCTTTTTGACATGCAACACAAATTTTGTTATTCTGAATGTCCATTAATAAAAAATACCAGAATTAATAAAAAAGAAAATTAAATTCTATGACCATATGACCTATTAAATTCATTAAATCAACTTTTAATTTATTATTTGTGAGATCCTCAAAGAGAGTTGAACATATGACCTTCCTTCCTATGGAGCACTCTGACCAACTAGGCTACAACAATAGTTTAATCATCTTACCGACTTGATAATACGAATATCATATATTCAAGCTCCTGTCAACATATTAAAATTTAAATAAAATGCAAAAGTGTTCTAGATGGGAATTAAACCTAAGACCTCCATGCTAACCAGCTTTAGCTAACTATGTTACGATATCTTTTTGTTATATTATTATTTTAATAATTTAAATATTATAACTACTTGTTTTAATTATTTTACCAATTCAAATTATTTTTCCTTGATCTTACAAGAAATGTAAAGATAGTAAAGTAAGGGTGGGGATTAAAGCAATAAATTAAATAAAAGAAAATAAAAGCAAAAAATATAAAAGACAGGTTGATTCATTACAAAAATAATTATTTTTAGTGGAGGTTATATTTGGTGTTTCTGGGAGTTTTAATCGCCATTGATGGCTTTACCAGGGGTTTGCAATTCCTTTGGAAGAGCCAACGTAGCTAACAGGTTACTGGGGGTTTTTAGCAACCCTTAGAAACTGCAACTTACTTGGGGTTTTGAACCTCCGCTACTGCTTGGGGTTTTTGAAACCCCGCCACTGCTTGGGGTTTTTGAAACCCCCGCAACTTCCTAGGGTTTTTAAAACCCTCGCCATTGCCTAGGGTTTTTAAATCCCCCGTTATTGCCTTCATGTGATCTATATTATATTGTATTAGATTGTCTAAACATTTCATAATAAGATTTTATTAAACTAGTTTTGCATCAACAACAAAATACGAGTTAAGATAAATAAAGTATGTAAGCATTAAAGGTGCACATTTTATTCATAATTACTATTGAATACAATTTAGTTTTAACCAAATAATAAGTGACTTTAAGTAAAATTCAAGTGTGTGCATGGGTACATCAGCCTCCAATGTTAACTAACTAGAAGAAGCACAATTCAATGTTAACTACCAATTCTTCCCCTTCGAGGGTATGGATATTCAATGCACTTTCCGAGAATTGGACTAACATATTGTGCACCCTTATGTGGATCACTCAAATCATTGTAAGTATGCATAGTCATACACCATGTCCCACTCTTGCAACTCTTCCACCCCCTCTTAAACTCTCTAGTTCATCTTCTCTATACTTAAGAAATGGCTCTGGCATTTCACTTGGAAGGTATGCTTGCATGCAATAACGAAGAGAAAACGAGACTTGAAAAAATCCTTGCATGGAATTTGTACTTTGTTGATTTGCCTTGTTGCTAAAGAAAATGCGATCCTTTTTATACTTATGTGAAGGATATACCAAGAGTTGTAGTTAAAGTGGATGACACCATGGCCTGAAATATATTAACGTGTTTTATCTGTAAGAACTTCTTTTATCAATGCATATCAAATATGGTTATCTGGTTTTTGTCAAGAATTGCAAAAGTTCACATACCTTCCAATCAAGAATGATTGAGTGATGCCATGATGGGTTGACAAGTGATTATTAGAAACATTACTGCAAAACACAATTGAGGTTTCAAATTAGTTAATAGTTAAACAAACACTTAAAAAGAATTTTATTTCAGATTTTTTCCATTTCAAGCCATCAACACAAAGCAAAAAGATTCCAAAATAAAGCATAAGAAAAAAAAAGTAAAAGAAAAGGAATCTTACAAGACTGCAAGATTTTTAAGAAGAGTGATCTCTCTTGGGATTTTATCATGACAACCTGTGTCGTTCATCCATCTATATCAACACAAATAAAGCTAAATTCAGAATTGTTTGATTCAAGAAAATGTGTATAGTGTATGTTTTTAATCTGGTCAATTAACATAAACGTGCTTACAAGAATTTAAGAGATTTCATGTGGCCAAATGAGTTTGGTGTTTATTCATGACAAATTATGTGCTATTACGGTAAGAAAATAAGAGAAAAAAAAGTTACATGATTGTTTCCACGATGCAAACACTGCTTCATGATACCAGAATAGAAGAGTTAAATTTTTGTTTTGGGGGTTTTTCTTGAATAGAGGATGCAAGCATAGGAGCACACACACAAACACACATACATACACACACACACACACACACACACACACACATATATATATATATATATATATATATATATGAGATTATAAATATACTAAACGCATTGATGGAGTAATAATGTTTTAATGTTTGAAAAAGTGGCATGCTTATTCTTTGTATATTCTACCATCTATGATTATAAAGAGGAAATTAGAAAAAAAAAAGTTTTCAAACAAGTTCTAATGTCATATGTTTTCTCTTAATGTCCCCTACGCACATAATTTAGAAGGAATGATTTTCTTGAGAATATTCTACTCATAAAAGTGTGAACCTAAAACAGAGTGAAAACAGTAAGGAAAAAAGATTTATTGCTTCAAAAACTCTGTTGATAGTGTTTCCAAGAGCGGGTTCATTATTAATCAAATTGTCAATTTATCTTGCTGCAATGAACATCCATGACCTGAAGCCATTAAAATACCATCATTTCTGAAATATAAATGCTAACATCTAGTTTTTTCCTTGATTTAGTGAACTTGAAAACTTGAAATTCCATTTTCAAGCTTTAAATAAAATACAATATGTGTTTTTATTCAGCTAAACATGAAGAGATGGAGTTTTAAGATAGAAAAAAAAAAGAGAAAGCAGAGACCAACCAGTCACTAACAACTAATTCACAAACTCGATACCTATCAATCAAATTTAATTTATTAGAATGAGGTGTAGGTGAATGTTGATGAAGCAATAGAAGATTTAGCAAGTGGAGCTAGGTTTATGTGTTAAGGAGTACACAAGCTGAAGGTGCATCCAAATCAAACTTAGAGGAGTATTATTTTAATTCCTAGACTTAATTTAAAAAAATGATTATTTGAAAAGTGCAGCATTATTTTGCTTCCCCCAACTTCTTATGTTTCTGTTTTTGCGTCTGTTTAGTTGGTCACTCTCTCACTCCTCTTCTCCCATCTCATACACTCTAATTATATCCAAAATCCAAATAGACCATAACACTCCATGACAATGACAAACCTAAGGAAATCACAAACATATCATCTACGCACATAACTATTGTTCAATTTTGGTAATAACTTTAGGTTAGGTCAAGTAGCTAAGAAGCAACACGAACGACCGAACCTGCGATGCACAAACCAGAGCCACTGAACCTGCAATCACACAAAGCATAACAAATTTAGATGAAAGAGGAAAAAGGAGAGAAAAACAAATCGAAAGCCTTTACCAATTTGAAGTTGCGATTCATCGATGAAGATTTGTAAAGAGAAATCCAGAGGGATTGGAAGCTAGGATTGGGAGAGGGAAAAATGAAAGAACTTTTATTGAGATTTAGAGAGGGCAAACACAAGGTTGTTAACTGAGATTGAGAGATGAAGTAATGGGGACTTTGTTAGCTCACACAAGTAAGAGAAGAGAATTACTAGGTCACAAAAGCAAGACGAAAGGCTATTCGAAAAGTTGAAAAAGGTGGTACTGTGAAAATGTGAGAGAGAAATACAATTTTTCAAGGGTTACTTTTCAATGTGAGGGTCATTTAAAAAACCTCTGTTACTTTTCAAGGGTTTGAAAAACCCCTGTTATGAGTGTAATTACTTGAGGTTATTTTAAAACCTCTGTTACTTTTCAAGGGTTTGAAAAACCCCTGTTACGAGTGTAATTTACTTAGGTTATTTTAACCCCTCTTAATAAACCCCAATTAATATATAGAATTTTTGTAATGATTCTCCATCTCTTCAATATTTGAATTCTTCATTGGTTATCATGTGGTTATCATTCATTTAATCTATAAACATAGATCTCAAATTAATTAAACAAACTTCAATTAATTTGTTTAGACTATCACTTCTTCCAATGTCTACAAGTAAAACCCTATTTAGACTTCATATGTTCCAACATTTACATGCGAAATCCTACTCTTTCTTTTTTACCTTTATAGTTAAGCAAACAAGTATATAAATTAACCAACCTAAAATTAATTAATTTTTTTAGCTTCCCACTCGTTCCGACGTATACAAGTGGAATCTTAGCTACACTACACTCATTCCAACATTTATGAATGAAGTGTGTTGTTTATACCTAACATATCCCATTGTTTACACATGAAGTACTACTCATTCCCTTACATAAAACGGTTAACAAAGAATTTCGAAAGTCCATGCAGAAATTTATAGGGAAAGTAACAAACATATATAAGTGCAAGATAACCTTATTTTTATGCAGTCCGCGGGCTGACCTCATTTAATATTTAATTATTAATTTTTAATTGAATTTTGTTCTTAAAAGATTGACTTAATTTGGATTTCTTAAAATTGGGTTTATTGAGCATGAGATAAAAAAACATATTAAAAATAACTTTTTAATTGCATAAATGTTCTTTGGCTATTTTGATGTGTGTTAGTGCAACTGTAGTAAAGTTGAGCTTATGAAGTTGTGGAAATAAATTGATTAAAGCTTTATGACACCTTAAAGATAAATCCAAGAATAAAAAATTATCAAAATCACAAATATCCAAGCCAAACGCTACATGAAGAATGCAAGAAAAGCTTGAAAAAGTAAAGAAGTATGGCTAAGCCAAGACGAGGGAACATGCAACAAAAATTGGACCTTGCAAAGGGGTAATTTGAGAAAATAATGCAAAAATTATTTGGTATGTAATTACTTTATTTAATTATATCAGAAGTTATCAACCAACTATATTTGCCAAATATTTTTAAAACTGACTATATCTCTCCAAATATTTTTAAATATTCACAACAAACTATAAAGATAAATGATATTTATGATTATTTTAAAGATATTTGAGAGATTTTAGCAACTGAAAAGCCTAGTCCAAGTCCTATACAAAGAGACCAAGCGGAAATAGAAAAAAGAAGCTCGAAACTTCGAAGTTTAGGAACCCTTTATGGGGGCCTAATTTCTTCCTCTTTCTCCCTCCATTCTCTACTTTTATTTTGATGTTATTTTGATTTCATGGAGGACTAAGCTTTTTGGGTTGGTTCCACTATAATTTCATTATGGATTCTAAAGTTAGAATGAAATAATTTCTTTGGTCTTTTTATTATTGTTGTTGTTTTCATTCATCTATGTCTTTTGTCTTTGAATCACATAAAAAGTAATGATTTTTACATGCTGGCTAATTAGCGAAGTGTTTAAATCTATATGCATGCTAATCACATGAGTTGAAGGGTTCTTAAATCTAATTGAGACTTTACTTTGATTTTATTTAGAAACTTTCATGTGAATAAATGAGTTTTTACCAATAATTGAGCCTTTACTTTGGTTAAAGGTATTTACTCTAAGTGAAATTAATCGAGACTTTACTTTGATTAATTAGGCTTTTTATTTGGTAAGGAGATAAAAAAATAGACATGATTAAGCATGGTAAAAATTGATTGAGACTGTACTTTAATTGAATTTATTATGCAAAATCTAAACGTTCTCACTTTTAATTAAAACTATACTTTGGTTAAAAGTGAGAATGCCAACAAATTAATTGAGACTTTACATTGATTAATTTGCAAATCTACAACAATAACTAATTAAGCAATAATCTTTAGATAACCGATGATGAAACTATTTTGAAAAAGCAATGGAATCAATATATTTTCTTTGTCATAGTTTTTTTTATATCTTTTTATCTTTATCTCCTTATATTATTTTTTTTCAATATCATTTTATTTGACTAACCTCTTTGTATAGTTTTTATAAGAAATAATTTGTTAGAAATCAATTTCGTTTTCGTTGAGAGATGACTTTTAGTTACATTACCTTTTCTATTTTGTTGATTGTTTTTTAAACAATACTGAAGTTGTGATAGATAATTAATATTAATTTGATCGCGTCAACGACAGCGTTATCAAATTTGGTGGCGTTGCTGAAGACATGACTATAATTTTTATCATTATAGTTCTTATTTTTTTATTGTTTTTATTTTATTTTTGTTTCTCATTGATATTTTCTTTTTCTCTATTATTTTTCTTCTAATATTTTTTTTATTTTATTTTCTTTAGTTTTTTTTTAAAATTTGGTAATTTTTTCTCATAATTATTGTTTGAGGAATTTTGTTGGGAAATTTGTAGAACTAGTTGGGGAACACTTTGGCTAAGGAAACATAAGGTACTTAAGTTTTCCATTGAGATGCACCTCTCTTTCTTGGAAGTCTACTCAATAAGATTTCAACTTATTTCTTTTCAGAAAACCTCTTTCAAAAATGCAAAATCATTTTTCATACGAAAATAATCAACAATGTAGTTTTCAAATGGATTACAAATACTATCCACAACAACCATATGTTCCACATAGTTTTCAGCAACAATATGTACCACCAGAATAAGTGGAAGCAACCAATGATACTAATGGGTGAAGTTATAGAGATATTAGAGGTCGTGGATAAAAGGTTGTGAGTTGATCAACGATGCAAAATATTAAGCAAGAGTGGTATGAAAATAAGTAAATAATGTCTAATATGTTGAACGATTCAAGTAACAACAACTTTATAGAATTACTTGTAACTGTTAACACCACCCGCCAATCGCACCAAAGATTTCCTAAAACTCCATAATTTAAAGAACTTCGTCATGAAATAGAAGATATGCTTCTAAAGTTGGTCATTAGAGCTGAACAAATGTTTGAAGATTTAAGTCAACTAATGAATGATACAGTTAGAAATGTCACTTTGGAAAGTTTCATGAATATGATGACTGAAATGATGAAGATGAATAAGGAAGATCAACAAGAGATCAATGAAATGAAACAGTGGATGGATAGAACATAATCACATCACACTGAGTTATCTACTAATAAGTATGATGATGCTTATAGTAATATGTCTACTGATGGACATATCAATTATACTAAGGATGTTGCTAAAGTTGATGCATAAGTGCTCCTAGCTTATTCAACATTCGACAATGGGAGACTAACATCAAATCTCCCTAATCCTTAAAAAATGTGTTCTTTATTGTAAATTGATTAACATTAACAAATATAATAATTAAATACAAAGGATTTGTTACTTACCTCAACCTCCCACAATCTAACTATAACATGATTTCCAAAGCTCACCAACAACATGCAATCCCTAAGTCCACCACGGAATCCATGTTTCACATCCACTCCAACTACACTTGCATCAACGACACCAACATCAATCACATTATCATCAACCTGAACATTCAAGGTCCCCTTAATGAAATGATGAAGTAGCTCCATGTCTGCCATCTCCATGAGATAACCCTCATCTTGTCTTGGCCATATGCATATTGTAAAATCCATTAATCAATAAAGTCATATTACTTCTTAATTAAATTAAAGCTTAATTAGTGATTTAGTCCTCTAATGTGTTAGTTTGGTTCATTTTGGTCCTCTTATCATTTTTAGGTTCGATTTAGTCCTCCAATTTTTCAAAAAGGGTCAATTTGGTCCTCTTATTATTTTTTATTCAATTTAGTCCTCCATTTTGTTAAAGCGATCTAATTTTGTCCTCTCCTATTTGAGACCAAATTAGTAATTAAGCTTAATTAAAACTTATATATTCATGTTAAAATATTTTTTTATAATTTATACATCAAATTACTCCATCTAAATACTAAAATTATTTCATTTTTTACACTCCACCTAAATACTTAAATTTTTTACACTTAGGTGGAGTGATTTGATGTATAAATTCTAAAAAATTATTTTAACATGTATACATAAGTTGTAATTAAACTTAATTACTAATTTGGTCTCAAATTGGAGAGGAAAAAATTGGATCCTTTTAAAAAGAAAGAGGACTAAATTGAATAAAAAATAATAAAGGGACCAAATTGAACCCTTTTAAAAAAATGGAGGACTAAATTGAATCCAAAAATGATAAAGGGACCAAAATTAACCAAAGCAACAAATTAGAGGACTAAATCAATAATTAAGCCTTAATTTAATTAAATAAAACTAATTTACTATTGAAAAAACTATTTCTGAAAAAATATGCATTCTGGATTGTGTAATTCAAAATATAGTTTTGGATATGGAATACATTCCATATTACACAATCTAACATGCATTTTTAAGAAAAATATATTTCAAATTTCTTAATTTTCAATATATTTCGAATCCAAAACTATACTTTCAATTGTATAATCTTGAGCTATATAATCTAAAATATAATTTCGAATTCGTAGTATATTTTGAAGTGTACAATCTATAATCTATGTTTTCCAAAATTTTAATTCAAATTCAAATTGTACAACCCGGAAATGATGAGCCTATCCTCAAGGAGAAAACCAAGGATAAGCCATGTGGCATTGGTGAGGCTTCCATGGGTGTGGAAGCAAAGTATAGAGAGGATGAAGTGGTTAGGCCAACACTCAAGGAAGGAGGCTAGAGGAAGTCACTAAGGAGAGCCCTAGCCTAAGTTCATTCATAAAAGGAAAATTGTTTAGAAGCATTTGAATAGAGTTTTTCTACTATATTCATGAATATTTTTAGAAGACCATAAGCTCTCCATTTATAGGAGAAAATGATGGCTAGGTTGTCTAGAAAAATGGAAGGAAAAAGGATCTAGAATGTGGTAATTGGGGCAAAAAAGAGAGTATGAAGAAGGTGTGCCTTGCCAACTAAGCAAGTCACATGGAGCTTGCTCCTAGGCACATAAAAGAGTAGCTTGGTGGACAAGCTTAGCTCGTGAAGAATCTAAAATCCTTTAAAGGTTTGCGTGCTCCTCAAAGGGCTAACAAGGTAGGCACACAACTCTTTTGATCCAAAACAATTCCAAGGCCTAAAAGCCCTCCAAAACCCAATACATGGCCCAAAGAAAATCCTATTCTACTAGGATCATAATACAAAACCCAAAATTAAATCTTAAGTCCTAAGCTAGGTCTTCACATCCTCATTAGCCCTGTGAACTTCATCTTGGGTCTTACATGCTATGAGAATGTCCATTCTTCTTATATCCTACTAGTAATGGCTCTAGTGGTTGGTCCATTAGATAGAAGTCTCTCATTAGGAAACTTTGCCAAAAACCTTAAATTTCCATTCATACACAGTGACTCCATCCACACCATTCCTAACCTCAAAGAGGAAAAAAAATTACAAACTAACCTCTTCAATAAGTTCGATGACGATGTAGCTTAGTTGCTATTGAAAATGGCACTATTTTCTATTGTTGTAGCTAACAAATCTCGAACAAAAGAACACTTTCTAAAACGTGTATATTCACTATCCTTAAGGACTTCTCTGCAATGTATTGCGCAAGACCCGAAGGATACAACGGGAACTTCTCGGATTTAACGAAGATCTCAAAACTAGCAAAGTATTTCAAAAAGAGTAAATAATTAGACCCGAGGAAAAGAAATATAAGAGAACAAAAGATATAGAAGAAAAGAATGAAAGCTCAAGTGATGTCTCTTGGAGAAGGAGCATACTAATGATACAAAATCCCTTGACCAGTTGAGGAACAACGGTAAAAATTTAAATACCAACTCAAAACAATTATGAAATGATGAAAAAATCCAAACTGAAATTGCAAAGCTTTATGGTTGCAACAATGTAAAAATAAGAAATGCTTATTTTATATTACTTTCTGCAAAAGCTTTTTTGACACGCAATGAAGCGATTTTTTTACCCCAATAGCACGGTTTTGTTTATTAATCTCCCAAACAGCACATTGTTCCCATTATTTACCCCAATAGCATGGTTTTGTTGGTAGGTGAGAATTCGGTCCCCTGGGACACGAATTCAACCTTACAAAAAGTAAATTTTTTTTTGAATCCCAGTTAGAATTCGGTCCTTAGGGACCCGAATTCTAAACTGGGTTTTTTATTTTTTTTCATTTTTTTTAAATAAATAAAAATTAAGATTTTTGATTTTTTTAAATAAAATATATTTAAGAGTTATTTTTTTTTTGTGAAAAATGTTGAATTAGAGGTTAAAATTATTTTTAAAAAAATAGATTTAATAGTGTGTTTTTAGTTATTTTAGGTATTATTTGAAAAAATGAAAAATAAATAATTTTTTTTTGTCTTTTTGAAATTTGTTGATTCTAAAATAGATTTTGCATTGTGTAGTAAGTTATTTTATGTGTAATTTGAAAATATTAAAGTCAATTTAATTTTTTTTTATAATTTGTGTAGTATTAATTATTTTTAATTGATGTTTATAAATATTGAAATTATAGTTATCTTTTAGTTTTGGATAATTTTAAAAATTTGTATATTATAAACATTAAAAATTGTAAAAAATAATTTAAAAATGAAGGAAATAACTAAAATAATTTAAAACCAGTTCATTATTGTATTTTAAATAATTTTGTTACTTGTTTTTGGTTTATGTAAAATAAGTAACAATAAAAGATAATAAGAAAAGATGTAGCATTGAATTGAATCAAGTATAAATTTATTGAACATAATTAAAAATACAACATAAACTAAGTGGTTGATGTGGATCATCTAAGTGTAGGGTTATTAGGACAATGATTTCTTGTGTGTCCTTCAGTTTTACAATAGGAACACTTTCTTGATTGTCTTCCTTCCTTAATGTCCATCTCAGTCCTAATTCTGCTTGATTTAGAACGTCCCCTCTCGCTTCTTTTTGTGGTAGGATAAGGTCAAACTTGTGGCCCTTGGTATGGTTGCCAATATTCTTCATGTCTTAACTCGCCAAATAAATTTTCATATACTTTCATGACGACATCCAGCCTATAATGGGGACTTATGTACATGCTGAAATCGTGATGTGCATCCTTGCAAGCTATAATAACATGTGAACATGGTAGATGTATTTTTTGAAACTTTCCACAATCGCACCACCTTTCTTCTAATCTGACTACAAATTTCCTACAGGACATATTTCTCTAGGATTCACCATCTCCTCCACTCTGAATCTTGTGGTATTTCTATCAAATTCAACGACGTGGTGCGTGTTTGACTTGGAGTCCGCATCTTGTAGGAAGTTGGTCGCATATTCAGAGTACACATGACCAGTATTGACCATTGCAATTATTTGCGTACCTCTTTTCGTGAAGTATGTGTTTCACCTGGTGTACGTGGCCAATACTATAGATGAAATTGGCAAATTCCTTGTCTTCTTTAGGATAGATTTTATTGCTTCTGCCTGATTTGTTGTTACGTGACCCCACCTTCTTCCTTGATCATATGCAAGACACCACTGCTCCCTTGGTATTTGGTCTACCCAAGCTGCTGCTTCTGGGTTGTCTTCTCTAATGATGTTGTAATAGTAGTTACAGCGTGGTTCCGTCAATGCGTACGCTACAAATATAATTATAAGAAGAATTTATTTTCTAATAATGGGTGTGAATAATTAACAGCCAAAGAAATGAAAAAGAAAAATTTACATGTAATAACTTACCCATGTTGACGAGGTCCTTTTTCAGAGTTGTATTCTTGAATCTTTTTGTAAAATTTTGTGCAATGTATCGAATACAAAACACAGTTCCCTTCAGTCCAGCCACTACTAGGTCTGTTGAATGCTACACTGATTGAATTATGGCAGTCTTACATTAAGCATAAATTTTGTTGAGGCGTAACGTGTGTCCTTAGGTTTTTAAGGAAAAAAAAACCAAGTTTCGGCAGTTTCACCTTCTACCATAGCAAATGCAATGGGGAAAATGTTATTTCTCCCATCTTGTGCAACAGCTATTAGAAGGGTGCCCCTATACCTTCTGTAAAAGAAGGTTCCGTCCACTTGCACTATTGGTTTGCAAAATGGGAAGCCATCAATGCATGGTTTGAATGTCCAGAACACTCTTCGAAAGTGTTGTTGGTTTTATAGGACCTCCTCCCCATTTGTAATTGAACTGGTTTTCAACTTGTATACAAACTCAGGCAAATAAGTTTGCATGGCTTGTAATAGGCACGGCAATCAGTTGTAAGACTGTTCCCAGTTTCCGTACACATCTTCAATTGCTTACTGTTTCGCCAATCATGCCTTTCTGTAGGTTGTGTTATATCCCATAGAGGTCTGGATGGAAGAAATTATTGTTGCAATTGGTGTGGATGAGTCTGACTCCACCATTTGTCTTACATGTTGAGATATTATTCTTGAGCCTAGGTGTTTGTGGTCTTGTGTTATGAGTTGTGTGGCACATGTGTGCACACCTTCAACCTTTCTAATTTCCCACACTTGGTCCCTTGTACGTAATATTGCCTGACATTTCCAAGGACACACGTGTTGCACACATTGTTGTGTTTGAGTGTGTGGTTTTGTAGGTGCAATGGTTTGTTATGTGGTACCTATTTAAAGCATCCAGAAGTTGTTCCTTTGTTTGGAACCTCATTCCTTGGGTTAGTGTACCAACATCGTGCTCAAAGTTGTCATGCAACATTGTGTGGTGGTCATATGCGTTTGGAAAATCCTAGTGTGGGGTCTGGTTGTATTCTTCAGATAATTCAAAGTGTTGTGATGGGTTATAGGGGACATGTGTCTGAGGGTCAGGGTGTTGTTGTTGTATGGGGTGGACATGTAGGGTTTGGTCATGGTCATCATGTTGATCAAAAAGTATATTGTCCTCATCTTCACTAAATGCGTCTAAGGATGTTGTAGGTAGACCTAGGTTTTCAACTTCTACGATAACTGGAGGAAAGAACCTTTGGGTGTTGTGATGTGTGGGAGTTTAAAAAATATTTGAGGTAGATGGACCGGTTAATAGTTCGGTGCATGATTGTATATCATTTCCCCAATCCCCTAGGTAGGTAGTGTTAAGGTCAAATAGTTGTTATTGTGGTTCAGTGTTTGGATGTGGATGATGCGCATCAAAATGTGTTAAAGAAATATTTCCAGAAGATCTCGTACCTGAGTTGTAGGTGGTGCAGAGTTCAATAGATGTAACAGTTGGGGTGGCATGTATCATGTCGAAAGCGCCATCCAATTCGTCGTCATCTTGGATTTGAGTGGTTGTGTATGTCACATGTTGGCCACAAACTTTAGTCGGAACTTTAAAGTGAATAATTGAAACTCCATCCCTTGGATCTCTATTTGCCTTCTCCATTATTACGCGAATAAGGTTGGACAAGCTTAAACCTCTATGGATGTGGATCATGATTGTCTTTGCAGATACAATAAGTAGGCACCAGTTTGAGCGTCACTACCGATTTCTCCATCGTCGTATACACAGACAAACATTGACCCTTCCATCTTAGGTTGTGGTTGAACCTGACTTTCGAAGATTTTTCAGAGTGAAGAGAAATTGCAAGATTAAGATTGTGACTTTAGAAAGTGATGGTAGTCTTTTATACCGAAATTAAAGTTATCATGTCACTTTCTACTATGTGAACATGTGACTTGCACGAGAGTTAATGTTATCATGTGAGTGGCACGAGCTTTTATATACACATGTGATTCACACGACTTCTTATGTACCCATGTGAGTGGCACAAATTATTATGAACCCATGTGACGAGCACGACCTCTAATGTTAGCATGTGACTTGACTACATTTTATAAGAGATTAGCATTTCACCATCCTCATTATGTAAGTTCGAATTCATTGAAATTAAAATTTGCATAAACATTTGATGAAGAAGAACGTCATAAATAAAAGTACATATTTTAAATAAGAAAATATAAACCTCAATCTAAGTTGAGGGACATGTTGAAGTTATTAGAAAATTCAAAATAAACTTCGTCATGGATTGCGTTTCTATGCCTTGCTGTAATAAAGGTCATTATCTCAACTGGAAGATGACATGTTTTTGTCGTTCTCATGTAAAAAATGGACTCAACATCGTCATCTCTACACAGCGTACACGATCGGTAACCTGTAACGTAAGTCGACTTCATAGTCGTCCAACGTTGCACCATTGAATTCCCTGAGGATTGCCTGCTTAAGTTGGGACAACGTCATAGTATTTGTTATGGTCACCTATGTCGTGTTGGAGCTAATGTATGTATCGGAATAATTATCTTCAACATAGATGCTACCATTGAAGTACACTAACATAGTGAATGTTGTAAATGTCATTGGGGGGTAGGAGTGATATCGCACTGACTTGATTAGATTGATGAATGAATTTATGAAGGGCATTATTTATAGCCTGATTGGCTCAGCGTGGGATACAACAATGACAATTTTTGTTTGTTTATGTTAATGGTTTAGATTCAAAGTATACAAATCGAACGCACAAGATTTAGATCCACTTTGCTGATCAACCAATGACTTTTTCATAGTGGTTTGTTTTGTAGTGATTTTCATTATGTGTTGCAACTTTAATTATTTCGCATGTGATATGTCAGGTTAAAATAAAAAGCATTGCACCTGATGAGTAGTATACTCTAGTCAATGTCATCACGTGAAAGCAACATCACAAACACAGTTGATATACACACTGCACGATGAATGTCAATCAGGCTTTATCCCACTTTACTTTGTCACGTGAACCCACTATAATGTAGGGGTCAACATTTTTTTTTTACCATCAAGTAACCAATCCACTTATAAATTATTAGGTCGTTCAGTTCCCAACCATAACTTCTTATTAGCAAAACAAGGATGGTGCTCCATCACGAAAACAACATTCACAATAGTTTTCTTGTCGATGTTAACTACGAAGGTCGCATTAATTGTGCTTTTTATGTGTCAACTACTATGAATTTACGAATGTTGAAAGAAGAAATTGCAAGCTATCGTTGCTGCAGTCAAGGAAGAAGAGTCAAAGATGTATGGTTTCACAAGCCTGTGTTAGGACGTTGGGACCAGTATGAAACAATTAAACTCCTTACATATGATGATGTTCGCGACATGGTTGCCTTCTTCCTTCCACTCCCACATGATCTCCTAATGAAGCTTTTTGTGACCCTACATCCTGCTGAAGGTGACAATTTGGATGCAACAACCTCAGCTTCAACCAGTAATGTCGATGACTAAGGCTTAGTTCGTTATGTGTTTATGGAAGTCTTAAAATTATGTGTAGT
>Ga0099822_1001459_pt1 | contig 27606 bp, 19 predicted proteins | sample CowpeawhiteBW_FD_76839 | JGI IMG/M metagenome (GOLD analysis project Ga0099822, IMG submission 76839) | Root nodule microbial communities of legume samples collected from California USA - Cow pea white BW | ecosystem: Host-associated > Plants > Roots > Nodule | place: USA: California | collected... | reverse complement strand
CACAATTCCTTTTTTTTTTTTTTTTCTGGCCCCCCCCAAACTCTAAAAACTTTTTAAAATTTTTTATGTAGGAACAAACCCAAAAAAAAAACTAAAAACAAAACAAAAAAAAAAAAAAAAAAAACCAAAAAGAAATAATTAAAAAAAAAAAAAAAAACACCAAGGCATCAAACCATTTCATTTATCATAGCTCAACTTCATTTCTCCAAAAACTCACAAAACCCTAAACACAATCAACTAATGAATAAAGCAACAAGTAGACTCAAAATTCAACTCATTTCATTTGACACACAAATCAGTCGAAAGGTTTTCACGCAATCGTATCATGTTAACATTCAAACAATCTTTTGAAAGCACTTTCATATACTCACAATTCCAAAATCCCCCAAATAATCGCTACTTTCCCCATAAGTTGCAGCAGAAACAAATAAAAAACAAAGATATGAGGTGCAGACATATTTAAATCATAATAAAATAATAATATTATTATTAAAATAATGATAACTTTTTTTCTCACTCTCCTCCATGCTCACCTTCTCCCTCGTGCCAATTTGCAAATAAAATATTCACACCATAAAATCCACAACAAAGACGCTAATTATAAAATAAAACGAACCTCAAACGCAGATTCGCAATAACACAAATTAACACTAACATAGACATATATATACACTGACGTGCATGTCTCTAAAACATCACAAATCAGAGCATATCATATCCCATTAAATCGATCAATCCAGACAAAAGAACCATAAAATAATAACAATGATGACGATTACCGATAGCGCGAGAAACATAAGCGATCGAAAGAATAAAGAACAAAAAATCGAAATACATATATAAATAAGAGAACGATCGAGAGTTGGATTATGAAAATTGTGGAATCGGAGATTGGAATCGGCGAAGAAATTAACCTTTAGTGCGGCGGCGGGGAGGGAGAGAAGAGGCCGCAGAGAGAGAGAAGCGTGCCCTAGCTCAACTATGGAATCGTGAGTTTGTCCGTAGGGAGAGTGTGTGCGTTAGGGGTTTTGAAGCGCAGAAAACGGTGTCGTCGCCGATGCTCCGTTTTCATTTTTATAGTTGAGGTGTGATATGAAATTACTGTTTAGTCCTTACTTCTCTTATGTGGTGCTTGATATTTTTAGAAGGGATTTATCAATTTTATTGCAATTATAAATGTAAATTACGTTTCTGTCAAGTTTTCAGTTTGAGTCTGACACGTAAGTATAAAGTGTGTGTTTATATTGATTGATTTTAAAAAAAGGTAGTATTTATTTAAAATGGTAAGAAGTGTAAATGTAAATTATACTTGATTTTATTTTAACTACATATTTGGTATTTGTGAATAGTTTTACTTTTTAATCTCTTTTTTGAAAAGTTTGAAATTTCATTGAAGTTAAAGTTTGTTTCATGTGTTATTACCAATGAACTAAATGCACATAGGAATTGGTAGTAATTTTTTGAAAAAAAATATGTTATAGCAAATAGAAGTTGAAAATTTGATTATTATCTCATTGAAGTTGGAGATTAGCAGAATGATTTGATTTGATTCATTTTTGGATTTTGTAGTGAAAAGAGATTAAATTGGTGTTGCGATATTAGAGTTGGAAATAAAATGTGTTGAGATAATTTAAAATTAACATTGAGAAAATCTAAAGTTAATAGACTTGTTGATTTGCTAAGTGTTTGAAGTAATTGTATTTAAATGTTGAAAATAAGTTCTCATAGATGCATTAGTTACATTAATTTAAATTGTATGAATATCATGAATAATATTAGGTTTAAGTTACTTGAATTGTGATTATAGTTTAGAGATTTTTTTAATTTTGAATAGTCATTATGAGTTATGTGGTGATATATGAGTTTTGAATAATTAATGTGATGTTAAATGTTTTTTTTTTAATTTGTTTAAGATGTTAGAATTAAAAGAAATTGTTTTGGGATAAATTTTGGATGTTTGAGTTTGTTAAATAAATTTTTTATAGTATTTTTGTAGAAGTAAAATATTTTTCATTTAAGCGAGACGAGACAATTTTCTATTCTCTGTGATTTCTTGCATAACATTTTTACTCAAGCTAAAAATTTATCTCAAGTTAAAAAATCTCAGGAAATCTAATGTTTTTTTATTGAATTTTTGCTCAATTGATCGTATTTCTTTCAAATATTTAATTGATGATAAATTGTAAATTACTAAAATGTAATATAATATTTTTAATTTACGATCTTCTAAAAGTTTTCATATTTTAAAATTCAAATAAAAGATTGAATGTAAATTAAAATTTAAGAAAGTATTCATATATATGAATTTTAATTACTTTTAATACTTATATAATTATACGAATACTTTCGTTGTGCTTTTAGTGTAATTGTATATATGTAATTTAAGATTGTATAATTTAAAAGTATTCATATATGTACATTAAAATTATATAAAATCGATATAAATACGTGTACAAAATAATTTTTAGAATGAAAATTTTTAATTAGATACACGATCTTATGATTACCATGTACACTACCATATATATATCTATACATATCTATCATAAACCATTATAAAAATCAACTTTATAAGATAACCAGCTAAACATTGCGGCTTTTCGTGGCATTATATAAGTTTAATTTTGATATATTTGTATATTAAAATACATATTGAGATAAGGACAATTGTTAATATTATTGTTAGAAGAATAAATTGAAAAATATCTCTTAAGTAATATTTGAAGAAAACATTTTCTTCATCACACTTATAATATATTTTAAGTGAAGATCATTAATCCCTTCCTAATGCCTTGTACTTTGTTCAGGAAAAGAGTGTTGAAAATGGAAAATTATTTTGGAATGATTTAAAAAAGAAGATGAGATAATTTGGTTTAATTTAAATATATTATACTTTACATAAAAGTTTATTTGGTATATTTGATTTGTAACATCACAATTTAGTATATTTCCGCTGCTAATTGAAACATTATATAATTGATAAAAAGTATAATTCAAGATAAGAGTTATATATAAATTGTATTTATAAATCTCTCACTAAAAAAATACAAAACTTAACTTTTGAAAGATACTAACTCTTCATAATTGGGAAGATCTATACAATACAAAAGTTGCATACTTAAGCTACTTTTACCATTTTTTGACAACTATCAACAAACATATCACTTTACAAATCTCTCGCCTACACTACCTTTTACTCACGTATAGCATACGATAATTGTAGTAGACAAATCACAACAAAAGCATACAAAAGGGTAAGTTAGTGTAGTTATAACAATTTCTATTACTCAAAATAAAACAAGTATATTCAAATTAATTTCCTTAAAATGAGTTATTAATGTCATATACTTCATCAATCAAATGTCCCAAAGCATGTATAAAATGGCTAATATAGTAGTGACACTTGACTGTACTTTCGGAAGACATGTGTATTAAGTAAGCTCAAAGATCTTGTACTTGTCATCTCCTGCTCAAGGCTCATATGAGCTATAACTATATAATACCAAGTCAGAAAATTTCCCTTCCATCAAGCATGACAAGGTAAAATCTATATTTGTAAGTCTCAGCACCCAACCAAACTCCAAATATAGAACCTCTTTAAACACTCACAACTAGGCATATTTCTCTATGTGAGTAAGATTCAAACAAAGTCAATATAATCTCTAGACGGAATCACTTCTCAATACATTTGACTAATGTCACATTAATGTAGTACTATCTTCCTAGGAGTCAGTACATTCAACACATTCTCAATATAAAATGAAAATTTAAATTTTCAAAATGAAAACTCCATAAAAAAAAGTAGGAATATACACAATACAAAAATATGTACATGTAAAGCTACTATTTCCTATGCATCTCATGAGCAGTTCATGGACAGTTTCACAGTTATTTATCACTATCATTTATATTATCCTTTGCTCACTTATGACATAATATGAGAGAAGATAGACAAACCATAACCAAACACACAACATGGTAAACTAGTGTAATAATGATAGGTGAATCGAGATACTAACTATGTTTCACAAAGTTTAAATTTTGAATTATGAATAGTAAGATTCATAAACATTAACAAATGTAACATATATTTAAGTATACAATATATTTAAATATGAAAAAAATACAATTAATAACAAAACAACCTCATGGTCAAACAAATATTGTATGTGTATTTACTACAATGTCACAATTTTAGCAACACAATCTTACAAAAACAATTTTTGTTGTTGTTATTTGCATAACTATTACATAAAGACCATGGTTGTTGTTTGTATATTAAACAACCTAAAAAAAGTATATTCTAATATTCATATTTCATCATCTTTCTCTTTGAGATCTACACCACTTAAGTCATATTCATCTTCTATTGAAAGTTCTTCCCGCATTAATGTCTTCAACTTCTTCCTTATATCATACAATGGATTTTCCATTTTTATTGGTCTTGACATTTATGTTTCTAAGGCTTATATTAGCTAAAGAAAAACAAACACAGTTTAGTTGTAGTTTGTTGAACATTAAAGCTCCAACTTCTAAAAATTGTGAATAAAATAACTACCTTTCTTCCTTTTTTTTTGCATGGAGCTCCCGATTCAACATCAAAACACTAATGTACATCCATCCACAAGGAATCAACATACAAACAATGATTTTCTTTATCAATGATCCATTCATCATCCAATTCAATACCCGACAAACATATGAGATCATAAGTTTCTCCTTATGTTTTTTAATAATTTATCTCATCTTAAGTTGAAGACTGTACTTTACATACACAACAAAATCTAATCTATGTTATTCCAATCTATTTCTTCTCCTAAAATGCACAATGTGCTCCAATTCCTTTCACACTATATTGCATTACACGTGAGATTCAAAATTTTCATAATTAATTTATGTAACTATTTACATTCTTCTTCGATAAAAAAGTTGTCAAAACAAATAAGTATTGAATTATAATATAATGTAATTAAAAATTCTAAATCATATAAAAATGGTAATGAGGACAATTTCTTTCATTGTATGCTTGTGTAACACCCCATTTAATTAATAAAGCTAATTAAAGGAAATGTCACACAGTATAATATGAGAAGCAAGACCAATGGAGTATAATGTCACTCCTACATATATCCCAAGTACTTAAAGGGCGATAATAGAGGCACACGACGATGCCAGATACAAAGTAATGTAAGAGAGTGATAATAACTTAAATAAATTTCAAGAGAAGACAATACATGGGCCTTAGCCCTAAATGAAAAACCCAAAAGAAGAAGTCAGTCCAAAGGCTAAACAACAGAACCATCACCTCCCTGTTGACCACGAGTGTTCCTCGCATATGCTCACATCAACAAGTTGATGATCATCGCAAAAGAGAGAACCACACAGCAGAACACACAACAAATAACAGAAGGGTAAGCTAGAGCCACAAAAATAGTTTTATCATGCAATCAGATACACTTTCACAGTCAATTATACATACATCACCAAAGCATGTTATGACCTTACAAACAATACACTAAGACTTGACACGACTCATCTGGATACATATAATTTAGTCGGATTTAGCGAATGCTTGCACTTGTGGTGAATTTCTCTGTTCACCCCGGAGCTACTCACCTCCGAGCTAAGTGTTACAAATGTTGCAATATCTCAATCCCCCCCACACAAGGTTAGCCCTTAATGAGTTTTAGGCCTCCTGCTACTCTCATCACAAGAGTCAGTCCGCTCTATGTGAGACTAACTAACTCCTTAGAGTGCCAGGATGCAACCTTACCTTGAATCCTTACCAAATTATATAGATGGGGCACCACCATGAACTCCCACTAATAGGGGTCATGGAATTACGTCCCGACCACTAAAGCACTACCACAAAGTCTCACCTAGAGGCTCATGGGTTTATGTACTGACCACATACCAATCACACTCAATCAATCAAGAAAGATTTATCATCCATATGTATATCACATACCAGTCCTTTATAATCCACCTTTTTCATATTCCCAGTGAATCCATACCAACTCATTATTCTCAATCCATGAATATAGAACCGTACCTCATGTCGATACCATGTCAAAAGTCATCATTTCTTATCCATGAATCATTCCATATCTCATATTAAATCCATACCCAACTCATCATATTCAATCCATGAAACCAACCATACATGTAACATGCCCAAATCATATTGAACTCATCCATTGCAGACTATAGATTATCTCATTCATACATAGAGCCAACAATTTAGAACAGAGAAACAACCAAACACGCCGCATTCTCACCCAGCTTCTCGCTCAGGCAGAAAGGCCTCGCTCAGGTGAGAGGGACTCTCGCTCAGGCGAGCTTCTTTCGCCTAGGCGAGAGCTCGACGTCAAAAACAGTGGCCTTCAACTCCTTCTTGCTTAGGCGAGACTTCCCTCGCCTGAGCGAGACACTCGCTCGCTCAAAACGTGGTTAGTCGCCTGAGCGATAACTCACGTGAAATGGCCTGGGTGAGCCTCTGTTAATCTCGCTTAGGCGAGACATGCTCGCTTGGGCGAGAAAACCAGTGCTCATCATGGTTCTCTCGTGCAACAGTCACACAAACGCCCCCAAACAGTTTCAAACAGGCTTTCCAGCAACTCATATTCACACAGTCCATTCAACATGAAATAAACGTAAAACAAATAGATTTCACGGAATACACAGAAGGATCTAGCTTCCCTTACCTGGAATAAGCTAGCAAGGGACCCCGACGCTTAACCCCACGAACACAGCCGCTTCGAGAGTAGTGTTGAGAGTTGTGAACAGTGTCACGAAATGGAAATGAGGTCACTACTGTGAACCCACACTAGGAACTACGAAAACCAACCTAAGGAGAAAAAGGTATGGGTTAAGGAACAACTTACTTGGTGTGGAACAAGTTTGTGCGAACTTAGCAGTGGCGGAGACCAAACCCTAGTAGAGCTAGTTCTCAACAGCTTTAGGGAAAAAGGAGGGGACAAATTTTTAAAAGTGAGTAGAATAGTTAGGGTTATGGCAGTTTAGGATTCTTGGATCCCCTTTGGGCCAGCCCTAGGCCCAAATGATTTGGGACAACCCTTTTAATTAAAGCCTGAAAAATAAAGCGGGTCTTACTGCTTGCATTCAATACTGTTCTTGGAATGTTTCACATAAACCAATTAACATATATTATATTAAAGTTAGTTTTTCATATATTAATTTAATTTCATATATGCAGTAAGAACCCTTTTTAATTTCAACATCAAAATATTATTAAAGCTAATTTTTCTTATCTGAAAAATACTCACTCTTCAAGAAACATGGAAAAGAGTTAGAGAACTCAAAGATTTTAAATATCTAAATAATACTAACAGAAAAACAAATAAATGTCAAATAAAGATATAATTAGTTAAGAAAAATAATTTTTCTTTTCAAATAATATAAGAAAAAGGAAAATTAAAATAAATTTCAAAAGTACTCACTCTAAATTGAATTCCCAAAAACCATTTTTAATTCATTTGTAAGACAAGATTTTATCTTAAAAACATGAAAAAAAGAAAAAGAGAACTTATAAAGATAGATCGTGTTTTGTTTTTTCTTTTTCATGAAAATCTAACAGGTCAGAGAAAGAAAAAACCTGTAGATTTTCAAATTCACTATATTGATCCCTTGCCTTTTTTTTGTTAAGTTTTTTCTTCACAATTTGAAAGGCATAAGGTTTAGGTTTTAAAACAATAAAACTGACCCGTACCTTTGAACAAGTTTCACACTGTAACAAAAAATAATGAAAAAATTATATGAATTTTATAACTTTTTTAGATATTTGTAGCTTACTCTTGTAGAATGCAAAGTTAATTTATCAAAACTCTTATAAAAAAAAACATAAACTTAATTTGTCTCTATGGAAAATCTGAAATGTCATTGTTCATCTTTTGATCTAACAATTTTCCACTCCTAAAAAGAAAAATATATCGGTATTTTTATTCTGGTCCAAATTACTGTTTGGTCTTATCTTATTACCTAACGCATTAAAAAAAAGTAAACACTAATTGTAAGTGTAAGAAATATTTATGTATTAGCATTTCATAAAAAGTGTTCACTTAGGAAAGTTAATTTAGAGGACTACATGTAATTTTCCATTTAATGCAAAATTAAAGATTAAATTGAAACTATAGATTCTTTAATTTTACGTACTAAAATAATGAAAAACTATATAAAGTAAAATTATAGACCGAAACTTAAATCTTCCAATTTCAGTAATTGTTGGAAAAGAGCTACTTTTTCTCGAATTATAAAAGCCGGCACCGGAGTTACTTTAGAACTCGGGTGAGTCCACTCACCCGATCCAAGTCAACAGAAACTCGTCTCTCACTCACTATTATAGAATCGAAGCAAAAAAGTAAACATCATCGTCTCCTCCTGCTAGAGACAGATCTCAGATTCTGTACGCTAACGTATAGAGAGAGAGAGAGAAAGAGAGAGAGGGAGATGGCAACTACGACGTCGTCTTCAAGCAATGAAGCGCCGGAGACGAAGAATAAGAAGAAGGAGTGTCTGGGTTGGATAGAGTGGTTAAGAGGGTGGTTCTATTTGATCTACGAAATGCTCTTTCAGCGCATCATGGCCAGCCATTTGCACAACCCCATGCCGCTCCCTCCCGTCAACGACCTCACTTGCATTGTCACAGGCTCCACCAGTGGCATTGGTCTCGAAATCGCAAGGTTCACTTCCCTTTAAATCCATTTTCATGCTTTTAAATGATGGGGTTCTGTTTTTGGGTGTAAAAACTTGAGCTTTGGAATTTTGATGAACTGGGGTTATCTGGGGTGGGAGGTTGTTGAGTGGTCATTGGTGAAAGGTTGGTTTTGGGAAGTGGGTCTGTCTTGGTTTTGTGGTTGCGGTTTTAAAGGAGGGACCTTTGCGGTTGGTTTTGGAGATAGGTTATAAATGATGTTTTACCGTTTTGGTTACTGTGCGAAGTGAGCCTTATTTACCATGGCTAGGTTGTTTGGCCCACTGTGGACCAGCTTGCAGTAGTTTTATAAGAGGTTTTCAATTGTTTCTTCAGGAGAATCTCCTTCACCTGTTGTAAGGTTCTCACTTGAGAACCAGGTGATCGTTTGGAGGAGGCTGACATGACTTCCAATTATAAGAGTTGGTTCTTATACAAGCAATCTGGTCTTATGATTAAAAATAGTTTAATTAATCTTTTGGTCCTTATACTTGTGCCAGCTTTTTCAATCTTTGTATTAAAAAAAAAAACTCCTATGTTTTAGTTTCTATACCAGCAATTTTTTATGTTTTAGTCCTTATGTCTCCATTTTGTCAGTTTAATACTGCTAGGAAACTAACAAGGACTAGTGCAAAAATTGGTTGGTACAGGGACCTAATGGTAAAGCTCATAGAGACTGAAGTTGACACATATATAGAGACCAGAAGATATTAACCTTTTTTAAAATCGTTTTCTGAAATAACATGAGAAAAAGTGCTTAAATGATTTCATCGTTGGAGTAGAAAATTCTTAAATCTGATGAAACATGTAAGACCTGCTAAAAGTGAGTTAAGAACCTTCACTTCAAGTGTATCATTGGAGATGCGCTAACTAGTGGATAACAAAACTATATTGATTTTAATTTATGTGCTAAAAGTTTGATTTATCATAATTCAATTAATTAGTACTTCTCGAGAAGTTTATTAAACTGGGTCTCATGTAAAGTGTATGGGTTTGGGTATCTTTTTGGTTTAAATTCTAGATTGAACATTATGAAGTGTGAGCTTTTAAGTTCAGAAAAAAATGGAGTGATGCATTTATTTAGTTATTCTTCTCATTGTGCAGGCAATTGGCACAGTCAGGTGCTCATGTTGTTATGGCCGTCAGGAACACAAAGGCAGCTCAGGAATTGATCCAGAAGTGGCAGATTGACTCTTCAGGATTGAGTATTCCTCTTAATGTTGAGGTAACTTGTATCTTCATTATTCAATTGCGTGAGGAACATTAAATCCACAATCTTGGTGCATGCTTTGCTAAATCATCTATGATGGTTATGATCCGTGGATCTTCTTATGAGTTTAACTGTGTTTGGATTAACTTATTTTGTTACAAGCTGTTATACATGACGCTCTGAGGAGAGATTTTGGTTGAATATTTGTTTTAATGCCAGATAAGCTTAATTAACAATGTGTTTTGGGATTACTTCTCGTCACTGACATTGCCTTTTGGCTTATGAAGGTAATGCAAGTTGATCTTCTCTCGTTGGACTCTGTTGTGAGGTTTGCTGAAGCATGGAATGCACGCTCAGCACCCTTGCATGTTCTCATCAATAACGCTGGAATTTTTTCCATTGGAGGTTGGTATATCTGATCAATCAAAACTGTTCGTTATTTTGGCCTGTTTGTTTTCAATCATTCTGAACCTGAAACAACACCAACCATTGGTACTTACTTTCCAGTAATTTTTTGGATTACATGTTCAATTGTACTTTTCCTTTTCTTTTTCATCATCTGTTGTGACAAAATTATCAGAATTAACTATAATATCTTCTTGATTGGTTCTCATTGATCACAAATGTAACTAATCCATCCACAATTTTTGTTTATATTCAGAGCCGCAAAAATTTTCAAAAGATGGTTATGAACAGCACTTGCAAGTGAATCATCTGGCTCCTGCGTTGCTTTCTATACTTCTTTTGCCATCCCTTATTAGGGGTTCTCCTAGTCGCATTGTTAATGTGAATTCTATAGTAAGTCTCTCGCTATTTGAGCATATTATTATATGTCATAGCCCATAGGATTTAACCTGAGTTATTATCCGCGGTGGATGGTGGGAGACCAAAATTCTGCCATGTAAAAACACCACTGTGGCTTTGGGCACTGCCATATAATCCATTAAGTGTTCATATTATTGCCTTTGATTCGTACTATACTAATATGCATGAAAACTTAGTTTTGTTTGGCTAGAGGTTGGTTTGACTAATTCCACATTTATTACTTGTTGGTTTTCTATGTTTGATCTTCTTAAAATATAATCTATGATCTAGAGCTATTCTGTTTGCAATGATGAGGAATTCAGGATTAATACTTTCTAAAATTCAAATTTAGTAGCAAATTACTTATTATGAAAGGTTACGTTAGTTTGGAAGACATCTTCTTTCTTCTGTTTAGGTGCTTGTCTTGGGGCTGTGAATCCTGGTTGGTATGTTTCCTCTCACTGTTTTCTAGTAAAATTTGATTTTGAGTAAAAAAACATGATACACTTGTGACCTGGAATATGTACTGTTCTTTAATTTCGAGTTACTTCGTTTTCTTTTACTTTTTTATTAAATTAATGTCACGAGTTACAAAGTTTTCTTCTGGTGTATTATCAACTTTTTTATGACATTTTAATTAGCTTCAGACACCAATATCATTATATACTCTTACTCAAATGTATCTTGCTATCCAATTCAAAAGTATCAACTGTTTAGTTGTGAAACTACAATGCTATTTCTGAGATTTCCCTTTATATATGTTTGTGACTCTTGCTCGATGAAATAATTGTATTCCAAAAATTCAAATATAGAGTAAGTCATTTATTTGAACAATTGAAAAAGAGAACAGGAAATGAGTTTGGCTTATAAAATTCTTGACAATCGAATAGTTGGTGTATTCCAAAGAATTAAAAATTGGATGCATAATACAAAGGAAACATGTCAAATAAGTAATGAGTGCAGAAGTAAAGGCTGTAGATTGATATTTGGCAGGTATTCAATATTCTCTGTAATGTTATTGTTTTTCTGTTTAACTGTTCTATGAATTTTAACTTTTGAATGCTGATGACTTTTCTGTTGTCATCACAGTGGTTAAAGTAATTCCTGGAAAATAAAAAAAAAAGTATTTTGTGGTGATAAACTGATATTTTATTTTTTAACCTTTACTACTCTTTGACCTTAAGAAAATCTCAGTGTGCTTTCTTTTCTTTTCCCTTCTTTATCTGTAGATGCATCATGTTGGCTTTGTTGACACCGAAGACATGAATGTCACATCTGGAAAAAGGAAATTTTCTAGTCTGGTAGGGTACTCAAGCAGCAAGTTGGCAGAGGTACACTTGGTTTAAATGTTTTTGTCAATTTCATGGCTTACAATTTATATATAAGTTTTTCGTTTAATGAACTTACTAGCGCAATTATCCATAGTTATTTTTGTCGCTGCTAAATCATGTATACTTAGCCTTATTTGTTGTCCACAATTCAACTGATAGTGTCTGGTCTTGATGCAAATTAAATGCATGTTTTCTCTATGTGTGTGTAATGTTGACCATTTAATTATTACTAATCTCTATCTTGCATATTAATTTTCTCAGAATTAAAACAAGAATAAGTTTTATTTGATAGATGGAATCCATGTTCTCCCTGTATTTTTCCTTTTTGTGTCGATTCTTCAAGTCTGGTTATTGATATTGACTTCTAAAATTTATTCTTGCTGATAAATGTTGCAAAATCACATGAAGAAGATGAATTGCTTGGTTTACCTCTCATCTTGAAGTTGTGAATGAAACAAGACTTGGCATTTTCTGTTGCAGATTATGTTTAGTAGTATTCTTAATAAAAGACTCCCTGCTGAATCTGGCGTCAGTGTATTGTGTGTATCGCCTGGAATTGTCCAGACCAATGTTGTAAGTCTTCTTAAAACTTGGAATGTATTTGGATGGACCATGTATTTGTTGCATGATGGGATATATGAAGTCATTGATTCCTTGATCTTTTTGCGCATTTTATTAATCAAGCTTTTGTTTTTGCTTATATTTTCTACTCTATCTATTTCAGGCAAGAGATCTTCCAAAACTGGTTCAAGCTGCGTATCATTTGATCCCTTACTTCATCTTTAGTGCTCAAGAAGGTCTATTTCTTCAATATATTCAAACTAAACCTATAACAACCTAACAATCTTGAATTTTTAAGACATCACGAATTACCATGACTGTTCCCTGTGTAATATTTGAGTTGTGATTGGATTTGGAACCCATTGTTCTAAAAAACATGATGAAATCATATGCTCTCTCTTTCCCTTTTCCGTTTCTCTTTTAGTTCCAACATTTTTGTATTCTTGAAATCATTTCCTTTCCTTTTAGTTAACTATTGGCAGCATAGTATTATGTAAACATTATCCGATGCTATAATCAACTGTCCTACCATATATTTGATGGAATGCTTTTGCAAAAGTAAAAGATGTTCTGGACTGACTTTGAATACATGTGACTTGTTCTGCAATGCAGGTGCAAGGAGTGCTCTTTTTGCGGCCACCGATCCTCAAGTTCCGGAGTATTGTGACATGTTGAAAGCAGACGAGTGGCCCGTTTGTGCCTTTATTTCTCAAGATTGTCGTCCGGCAAATCCATCAGAAGAAGCACACAGTGTTCAAACATCATATGAAGTGTGGGAGAAGACATTAGAGATGATTGGTCTTCCTTCAGATGCCGTGGAGAGGCTTTTAGACGGGGAAGAAGTTAAATGCCGTTATGGACAAGAACAGTAATCTATCTAATTTACAATGATGACTACAAAAACAGTTGATCAGCCGAAATGTTGCCACATGTCACCACGTGCTCACCGCTGATCTGTAAGGGCACTTACATTATTTATAGATAGCAGTGAGCTTTTTCATTCTCAGTATGTGGGAAAGAAGAACCCTTCTTTAGTTTTTGGACATCATATATGTACATTCATTTTGATCATATTTATGCACTAAAGTGTCACTTGTTATTCATAATGGTAGAGAATTTAACCAAACAAGTGTTTTTGGCCTTGAAGCTTTTGATGGTCATCCATAGGAGTAAGAACTAAGTTAGTAAGCACTATGTTGTGATAAGCTATTTTGATCATTCTGAGTGGGTTACAACAACAGTGGTGCTTTCAATTTTGGAATTTATCTTGCAATTCTTACTTTCTAAAGAGCTGTCACCTTGCTTGAGATCAACTTGTTTTATAATATAAGGTCAATTCATCAGAAGTGTGTGACATTTTTCTTTGTTAGTCAGTTAAAAATGATTAAGTGGGACATAAAACTTCTCTTATTAACCATGATTATGACTTTAGTTTTACCAAGTAATAAATAAATTAAGCAATGGTTTGATTACATCTTAGATCCGGTGTTTGTGCCTCGATGCAAGGATTAACTGAGGAACTATTTGATGATCATGGCTTGATTTGATCTGATAACTTAACTATATCTTTTCCATTCTTTATATGATCTGTTTTTAGAAAGCTGATATGATCATCTACTCGAACCAAGACTGAACCAAGACTGTGTAAGGTAAATAATACTGACAAGAACAAATATCAGATACTTTAAAAGATCACTATATAATTTTTTCTCCCAATATTTAGAAGATAAATTCTGAAGTTGGATGATTGAACATGATGATTCCATTCAAAGAAGATCCATAACATCTGAACTATTCCGAAAAGTAGCAATTAAAGTAACTAAAACACCAATATCAAAACATGATTATCAGTTAAGGAGTTACATTGATGTGGAGCTTCTGCCCATTTTCACAGTGATCATCAACTCCACATATGAACCATGCTCCACCCTTCTTTAAAATTATTGAGTCGTTACCACTGGTGAACCTTTTCATATATGAGTCCTTTATGCAACTCTCATAAACTGTGGAATCAACTTGCAATACATTATGTTGGCTGCTGTCATAATTGAACACTGGTAACAGAAGTACAACATGTTTATATAATTTGTTCAATATAACTGTTAGTGAAAATGTTCAACTTTCTTGTAATAAAATATACAAAAAAATGCCATATTTTGGTAAAATGTGTGTATTCTATTTTGCACAATCATTATGTTATTGACTCTGCAAATTTGATTTTAGTTTGTATGTGTCATTTATGTTATCTTGACAATTTTAATAAATCCAACTTTTAAACATGTAATTAGTAAAGGTAGGTAGGTATGTTCTTAGATTACTTTAAAAAATGTAAATAAAATCATGAGGCTTTTTAAACTTCTATGAAGGTTTTACCAAAAGTATTAATTAAGAGTGGTGGTTGGTTTGGTTATGAATCAATAATTTTTTTTACTAAAAGTCACAATAAAGTGTAATATTAATGTTTCTTTCACATTAAAGTGACTTTTTACTCCATTAAACAATGAATCTCTCAAAAGTCACAATCATGTTTGACACATTTCAAAGACATTAAACAGTTATATTATATTGCTGTTTTCCTATGCATAACCAAACATAGTTGACAATAAAATCTTTTTAGCTTCTCTGTATTATGCCCTAAATTTTACCAGTAAAAAGAACATGTTAACAAAAAGAAAATGATAGTAAAAAAAATGATAACATAACATGTGAAAGAGTATGTTAGTGATATATTTCTTATTATGAAATGTGAAACTCTACCCTTACCTAGAACATCACCAACATGAAACTCTTTTCCATCACACCAGTTGTTGAAATCTACGAAGTCAATCCAACCATAACTGTCACCAACAAGGTAATTTTCTCCCTTTGCATGAGGCACAATGAAGGAGGTTATGAGGAAAAGATAGAACAAGATTAAACTGGAGCAATGATAAGCTTCAAGACCCATCTTTTTTTTTTTTTTCCTTTTCTTCTTTTCAATGTTAAGAGACTACAATATGACAAACGACCATACGATAAGAAAGAACATAATTCACCAAACATTGGTGTCTCACAACATTCTGATGTCACAAATTAGGTAGTCATGTATATTGTGTTAATAACTAGATAATTAACAAAACATGTTAACATTTTTTAACTTCAGATAAAGTATTCAACACTTTTTTGTTCATTATTGATATGATACAAATAGTTATAAAAAGTATTGTTTACATAATATAATTTAGTTTATTTGTGCAAGATATCTTATAGTTTCATAACCATTGTATGAAACACCTATCCACTATCTACTTCTAAATATCATATTTGTTTTAATATTTTCTTAACCAAATATTATATTTTTGAAGACTAAGAGGTAACTGTTTACTCTCTATTTATTGAGTGAATAATAAAGCTCATTGGTAAATAAATAAATAAATAAGAAGATTTTCATATGCTTTCAATTTTATCTGTTCAATTTAATTTATTATACTGATTATACGACTGACTCTTGAAGAAATGAATGGAGACAATCTTATTATTCACTTTCATTACGTAACGAGTGACGTGGGTTTGTTATTATTAGTTGTTTTGTGGGGTATGTGAGAAATATGCCTCTTATCATTAGCATGGAAACTGTCACTGGTTTTGATTTGGTTTGATCATATTGAAATTTGGAAAAAAATACTTACAAAACAAACGTTTGATAGAAAATGATAACATTTTAATGAACTAGGGCACTGTGTAAGAATTGAAATTGGCACTTTGTGGGAAAATGAAGCCTGAAAACAAGGTATAGCAACTTCAAATTTCAAAACACGCATACGACCCTACCATCTTAAAGACTTGCCGAAACACAATTCAATGACGCAATCCAACATATGTTTCCAACTTCAACTTCCACTTTTAAAGAGTTTCAAATGCACTGATATACATCAGTTGCTACTAGTTATGGAATGCATGTTTTAAGTTTGATTTATAGAAATAAAACTAGTGCTGTGATCTTTATCTTGTAAAAAAGTTGGAGTTATTAAATGTGTGAAAAGTGAAAAAGTAAATGATGGATAAAATGGCATCAAAGTTGTTACTTGATGGAAGATGGATCTAATACTTTTTGTTAACTAATAACATAATATTGCAGAATTGATGAACTTAAATAGTGGAGGCAAAGGTACAGACACACTCTAGCTTTTACAAAGATGATATTAACCGATCTACAATTAGTTTGTCATGGATTCAGCTAGAGGGTCTTCATGCATTTCTATGTTGAAAGGCCTCATGTTGGAATGTACACCATGGCTTATAAGTAAACCTATTAAGCTACTGCTGCTAACTTTAAAGTGCCAAAAAGTATGCATATAAATTTTGATAGAACTTTTGTGAACTCCACAAAAAAAAACTACCATCAAGCACAGGTTGGATTAGTGCCACACAATAACAAATCCATGTTCTTGAGCTTTTTCCACAAACTAGGGGATTTCTTCCCATCAAATCTCTTCCTAGAAGAGTTACCATCTTTCCACTTGAACCTCCTAAACTTATCCATCTGAACACAAACCTCCAAAGCTATCCCCTCCCCACTCTTCCCTTTGTTACCATCTTGACCATCTCTTCTCAGAAGTTTCTCATAATACTCCTTGTTCCTCTTCTCTAAGCCATGTATCTGTGCTTGAAGATCTTCAATTTTCCTGTGTAGCATGTACACCCTATGATCCTCCCTCATCTTCAGCACACACTTTGCCAGCTCACCAGCTTTTCTCTTGATGAAAACTGATTCAGTTGCCAGCTCTTTGTTCTCTTCCACCAGAGTGTTGATTCTGTAACTCAAACTAGCATTCTCATTCAGCAGAACAATCCTTTCAGATTCCAACACCTCAAGAAGACTCTTTTGTAGCTCACTTTTTCTTGAGGACTCGCAATACCTCCTCTCCATGACACCAACCTCGTGCATCAACAAGTCATATTCAACATTCCTGACCACAAGCTCGGCAACAACGGCATCAACATCAAGCATGGAGCTCTTAGAGAGAAAAATAGGCATCACCAGGTGTGGAGGGTGTTGGTAGGAGATTGAGCTCTCAATATCTGAATCAACGTGGCTCACACCACTTGTTTCTTCCTGGTCAGAGAAGCCTTCATCAACAGTTGAGACTTGGGAAGAGTGTCTACTATGATGCTTGTGTTTGGCCAGTGTTTGGATGTAACGATCAGACAAGGTTATGTAGCCATTGTACAAGTCCTGCAGAAGGGACAGTAGCTGGGGTCTCTTTTGGTAGTAGGATTCTGCTCTTTCAGCAAAAGTATCACCAATTTCTTCTTCTTCGGTTGTACTCATTGTCAACACTTTCATCCTCTCCTCTAATTCTGCCATCAAACACCAAAAGTTTCACATTTGCATTAGCACAACAATAAAAACAAAAGACCCTTTTCAAACTAGGTGAGGCTGGCTACATAGATCAAACAACCCTTTTCAATACAAATAAAAAAAGACTTAATGCTTTTTTGCATCAGTAATTACAAGAAAAAGAGCACAGAGAACAATGTTTTTCCTTACCGGGTTTACACAAGTCCATAGCTTCAGAACCATTAAGTTTCAACTTGTAAAAAGATTGACAAATGGGATGTACCACAAAGGAGGTTAATATAGACCCTATCCAAACTTGGTTGATGAGTAATTGAGCACAGAGAGAGGGACATGTTACCAAACCATGACACCATAAAAGGGAACACTGACAAACCCCATAAATAATTCTGGTACGCAAGATAAAACGTTACAAGGAAATTAAATAGTGCAGGGCTAAATTTGAAAACAGAATTTGAATTTGCAACACGAGTTAGCCACAAGGGTATGGCACATTGCCACTCTAGTGTCTGGTCTAGAGTTACATCTACTACCTCTAGTTTTGAATGCAAAGGTCAAAATCATGTACTATACCTGAGCATGTGCACTGTTGACAGAAAAGCTAACGTTCTCCAACTTTCAAATTTTTTAAGTGTAAAGCCAATAAAGTTTAGGGGAATATGAGCACAAGCCACGAGGCTAAATGGAAAAGTCACCATTACAAATGCCACCAAAATCTAATGTGCACTGCAGCAAGGCAAGTGACGTGGCCAGGAACCAGTGAGTTGTGTGTGTGTGACCACCAGGTCCATTCTAGTTTCAAAATTTGAAACACAAGATGAGTGTCCAAAAAGCACCGCAAAGGCCAAACAAAAGAACAAAAGGGTATGAGAAAGGGACAATGGATCAATCGCCAGATCAGAGACAATGGGTATACAAGTCTTGTTCAAATCAAATTGGAAATTTGAAAACAAAAACACACCAAAAAGATAGACCTGTCAACAGCCACCTATACGAAAAGATATAAACTTTATATGAAATTTTCTTCCCCAGAATCCATGCTCTAGTATACAGTAAATAACACCAGTAAAAAATGAAAATTTCTTTCGAAAACCTACAAAAAAATCAATATTTTATAGGCGCGTGAGAAAGGGCGCGTGGGAAGTGGTGTCTGATGATAAGAAATTGCAGAAGGAAAATAGTTATGTACGGCATTGTTGTTTCCAATGAAGAGTTGGACATTTGACAGTTGACAGGGACATGTCCTGTAGGGAGGATTCTTCTCTTTCATTTCTCCCTTCTTCCTTCCATTCATTGATGAATGCCAGAAAAAGGTTTCCACCGTTTCAACATTACTTGTACCACACCTAATGCATGTGATTCCATTTAATTCAGATTTCTTCTTCTTTCCATTATTTATTAGGGTTTTTTTTTTCTGCACCAGAATGATTCAATTTGCTTTTAAAAGTTAATGAGAGTTCCCATATGAATCATGTTTGGTATATAGTCAACCAAAATTAAAAAAGTTTAATAAGAAGATTTATATGGATGTTCCAACATAATTAAAATAGAAAATAGAATGTGTTACACATATCTATAACTTTTTAAAGTTTTACATATATATCCATAATTCTGAAAACAAATTACACCATGATCTTGTAAATGCCTTTACTAGTATTAATATTAATATACAACTATTGATTGAAACACATTCCATTATTAAGTTAAAAGGGTACTTGGTTACAGAATACAGACAAAAAACAAAGAGATGGGAGTTGCAACATTGAGTTTTAACTTGGTTGAAGAAAGTTTGTTTTTGTTGGTAGAGTAGGGTAAAATTAATGCATACCAGAAATGTTGGTGAGAAGCCAGGAGGGCATGTTATTGCTGGGGATGCTCTTGTCCTTGGACCCTTTTGTGGATGATGAGTGAAGCAATGTGAAATTTGAAATCACCTTTTCCTTGCCCATGTTGGGGTCCCTCACCATCAATATCCTTGCTTCAAGCTCCCTATGCAGTGCAATGATAACACATTGGATCAAAAACAACAGCAGAATCTTTGAAAAAGGACTGTTGCAGAAATAGAGGGTCCTTTGCATTTAAGAAGGATGAACAAAGCATAGAACAAAAAACAGAGCAAAACAAAAAGAAAAAAAAAAATATGGAAATTGAGAAGGTATGAATATTGAAATTAAGAAGGTAAAGACAACACAAACACATAAACAAGCGCAGATCTCCATAGACAATTCAGAGCAACTAATTACCAATAAAGTATTGCAAAACTTCACACTGAACAAAGCCAAATTGTTTAAAATATGAGGAAGGGTGCAATCTGAACATTCAGAATATAGCAAAAAGCCCAAATCCCAAGGGATTTTAAACCTGGGAATTCTGAGATTCTAAAAGGGAAATTTCCTTTTTTTAATAATTTTTCAAATTCTGTGGCTAAACCGGGAATAAATGAAGATCATGTGACCGACATGATGACCACAAAGAACACATATGTAAAGATTCAGGAATCAACGACAGAAGAATAACAACGAAACCATGAACAATTTTATTGTTTTTTTTTTCATATTCTGTTTTAACGGCAGAGAAAAAACAGAGGAAGAGGGAGATAAAAAGTTGGAAACTTTTTAACATTCGTCATCAAATTTGAAAACTGAAACACACCCATTAAAGATTATATACATTGACAAACAATGTAAACAATGCAGTAAGCGGCAACCTCACGGCCCCTCAAGAATCACATTCATAGTCACATAGTACTCTGCTAATGTCTCAGCAAAAAAAAAAAAAAGAACATAAGAATGAACTTACACAAAATATCAAATAAACAATGGTAAAGACAAATCCAAGAACAGTAGCAGAATTGATAGACAAAACCAGCGGAAGAAGAGTAGAAACTCACTGTGAGAAGTGCAGGAAGAAGGCTCGATATGCAGCTCTCTAGAGGTGCAGAGGAACTTGATTTGAAAGAAAGTTCCTTACGTTTATGTGAGTGATGATAAAAAAAGAAAAGGGATTGATAGAAAGAGTGGGACCAAAGGAAGAGGAGTGAGAAAATCTCGAGTGTCGCATTCCAATAGCAACAACTAATAGTCAAAAGCATTAACTCAAAATTCTGGAGTACAGTGTGACACTGTAACAATCTTCACCTAAAAATATCCTATTTTCTAAAATTTATGATAAGTGATATTCTAGTTTTGGACTTTCGTATAATTAATTGATTTGTTGAGATTTGATTTTGTCTCGATTCTGTGATCTTTAGGTTTTGGTAATTGTTCCATATATTTATAGTTATTAGGGTGAAGAATACTGTTTCAGTGGGATTTGGATGAGTATGATCGCATTTAGATAAAGAACTTTTGTGTGTGTTTGGTTACGTTAAAACGTTAAAAGATAACCTCGTATGGTTTTTATGCACCTGGATTTCGTGGTTATAACATGCCATATATGGTTTACTAATTATCTAATCTTAAAAAAAAAATAACAATTAAAAATATAATTAATCTAATTATGTATTGTAATTATAAAATTTAGCATTTCCTCTCAATTGGAGATAGATGTGTATTTCTCATTCTTTTAAAATTATTTTTTATTGATTTAGATTGCGAAGAAAAAAAATTAAATAAAATGTGGAGACACAATATTCCATAACATTCAATTATTTTAATCAATGAATAAAAAAAAATATTTGTTAGCGTTATTCTATTCAAATTTCTTTTATATATTTGATTCTCTTAACAACATATTTTCTTTCTATTTGTTTTCTTTTATATTTGTTTTTATTGCGAACCAGAACATACTATTAATTCTAGCAAAATCTTCTACAAAAGAAATATAACATTTATAATTTATAATTCTAACCAAAAGTAGAAATACTAGATAACCAACAAAGACTTATAATCCACACAAAACTTATTTCTTCAAAACAATTATAATCCCTTGTAAAATTTTTAATTCCCTTTCTTTAATTCAAGTGATTTTTTTTTTCACCCATACATTTTGTCAAAACAGTGAGTTAGATCTTTATTTTAAAGTGAACATAAATGAAGAAAAAAATTATAAAAAATTGAAAAGAAAAATGAAAACATGTGAAATGAAAAAATGAAAAAGAATTATTGAATGAGAGTCTTATTACTTTGTGTATCATTGATTCTTGGATGAAAGTAATATTAACATATATGAATTATTATTTAAATGTTTCACGATCCAACCTACTAGAAAAATTTAGTGATCAAGTTTGAGCTTTTTTTTTCAATATGAATTAGTACTTAAATAGTTTAAAATAGTTAAGTATATTATGCTTAATTTACCATTTTGTTTTGTTTGTCAAGTTTTGAGTTAGTTCAGAAAAAAACAACTTATTAAAAAAGAGTCTATCGACATAGAAATGCTAAGTTCTTGATCAGACTATTATATATAACACTTTCTTTCTTGTACAACCTTTCCATTTTTCTTAAGCATTAACGTTTACCATTGTTAATTTACTAACTCTCAGTATTATCCAATGTTAAATAATCCAATCAGTCACTTACTGAATCAAGAAATTGGTCCAAACTTAATTTTTGCCCAATATTTTAAAGTAACAAAATTGGTACGTGGATGTGTATGGTTAATTGGAAGAAACAAAAATTAAAAATGTGATCAGTGTTGAAGTGTGTGCAAATAACAATATTCAAACATATCTTATGATACTACACACTTCATATGACAGATAGATGGTCTTATATTCTGCATCTTTGACAGTACAAGAAGAATACATTACTGATCTGAGATTCAGATGCTACTGTTATGATAATCAAAGCAGTTACATTAGAACACAACATGAAGCCACTTCTACATTGTGATTTTGATTTCCCCTGCCACCCTATTTCTACAAGAGTTTAACTTATATACATTTTCAACATAAAGTATTTTTATACATTATCAGACAAGACTTTTACCTTATCATCACATCATGATAAAATGGTTAAATCTTATCAGATACCTACATGCACAAAAATACTTCAGGTCAATACTGTATATAAGTTAACATGAAGAACACCCTTTTGATGAGTTATTTTCCTAGCTCAAGGGCACCATCATTATGAGACACACAACTGTGTTTCTCTTCCTCCTCTTGCTGTTTCAGAGTCTCATAGAGAGGAGCATTTCTTGTCTCAGGTAGCCACAAGCTCAAAACTCCACTAGAAATTGAAAAGCCTCCAAACACAAGAAAAGAAATAGAAGGACTCAAACGGCCCAACACAACCAGCAAAGGGGCCACAGAAGCCCCCAACATTATGGCCTGGCGCAACATTGACACAGCAAAGTTCCTAACATTGGTAGGAAAAAGTTCCACACAATAGATGTACAAAATGTCAAATGTTGTGGAAGCCCCCATGAATCCAATTCCTTCAATGATCAACTGGCCCCAACTACCTCCATGATTGTTCTGCCCTTTTGAGGTTGTTCCTTTGTGTGAAAAAAATGTGCATAGAATGGAGGACACTGCAGCTATGTAAGCGGACACAGATAACAGCAAACGTCTGTTGGTAAACCCCAGGAGAAAGGTACCAATTACCACAGCAGGAATCTCCATCACTGCATTGAGTGCTACTGAGACATAAAGGTTGAAGTTCAAGTTTTCTACATTGAGTTGAACTCCATAGTAAACAAAGCCAACTCCAAAGCCAGCTAACATAACAGTGACCATTCTAATGGCTGCCCATTTTGTGGTCCAAAGATTCTCTCTATTGTTTGGAGTTATTTCAGCACCTTCACTGGTGGTGCATGGTGCAGCATTTGATGATCCAGTAGGGTCGGTTAAAGAGAGGTTGCTGGGGAGTTTTTGCTTCCCATTGAGTCTTGCAAACCTGTCCAAAACCTGAAGGGCCTCTTTGGTTCTCCCTCTTATGAGGAGCCAACGTGGGGATTCTGAGACCAAAGGGAGGAGTAGGACAGCATATGCTAGTGGAATAAGGGACAAGACTTTGTACAAGCTTCTCCAACATGTTCTTGTTGGATAAGCCACAAGGGGGAGTGTGAGGAACCCTATTGTGAAGAAAAAGAAACCGTATTGGCCTACTTGGCCACGCCACTTGCGGCCTACTGACTCTGTGGTGAGCACAAGACAGCATATTCCAATTCCTGACCTTGCAAAGCCATTGGTGAACCGGAAGAAGGCATAGGTCCAAATGTTTGGAGACAGAGAGGTGGCAAAGGCAGTGATGGAGGTTAAGATGCAGGAAAGTTGCACTGTTCTTTTTCTTCCTAGCCATGTATCAGATAGGTGGCCATAGACACCAGACCCTGTAACAAGTGCATGTAGATGATTGTTATTGATGTTAAAATCAGCAAGTTTAGTTACAGTTTAAAAAATCATACCTTCAATCAATCACAGATTTGTACTAAGTACAACTTTTAAGATTTATATGTTCTTAGATGATTAATAGTGTAAAAACTTTTATAATATATGAGCCTAGAATGTTTTCTCATCAGTTATGTAATTTTCTCTCCAGAATATATGATATATGGTTATGCAGACTTGGTTTCGCATTGCTTTGTTACTGGACAAAAGGGAAAATATTTTTTGACTATTAAATTTTGACAACTTTCTCTTACAATCTTAGGTGATATCTTTGGTTTTCCATTTTTTCATTTTCTCATTCTCAATATTTCAAAACCACTTAAAAGATGACACATCATATTATAAGAGAAAGTTGTCAAAAGTTAGTAGTAAAAATATTATTTTCTGGGCTAAATCATGGGAGAGAGAAAAATGTTACCATTGGTTTTGTAGTAGATAGGTAAAAGTATCTGAAAGGAGCTGAAATGCATCATTCTCTCAGAAATGAAGACATGTTTACATAAAAATTGTTAAATGATCATGTTTTGTTGGAAAACAACAGAAAAATGACACTGGGCAGGGATAAAAAAATGATTTTACAGCTTGATATGATATGGGGCTTTTCAGGACAATTTTTATATGAGTAAGTAAAATAATGAATGGTAGATAATATGAATTTTTATATACTGTGGTTATATTAGAAGTTATAATAGTTAATATCGTGATTTTCAATTTTTCAAAGTATAGCACTTTTTATCCTGAGCACAAAAAAAAATTAAGATACTAAGAAAACAAGTTAATGAGTTACACTGTAGAAGAACAACGTTTTCTTGGACTAGGATTTATTGAAGAGTCTTATTATATAAAAGATCCATTACAAAGACAACCACTCATACCTTTTATCCACTAAATTTGTCAAAAAATATTTGCTGGGCCATAATCATATTAAATAGATTTTGCAGAGTTTCACATATGGTTTACAACTATTTATCTAATAGAGTTGCGTGTACGTTCTGGTTTTTACTATATTATGGCTAAAGTTGCAACATATTAAAATAGTTCTAACAAAGGAGAAAACAACCCTTGTACAAACTACTGCAAGACAGATGTATAAAAGAAAACGTTCTGGTCAGTGGGGCAGAGTTCACATGGTTCAGCAGTACATGAAGGGTAACAAAGAAAAAACTGTCACCATTATATTACTAACAAACAACACTATATCTAACATTCAATTCACAGATTTACAAAAACTGACAGTGAAAAAGTGAAACTAATCACTTTCTGCATCAAAAAATGAGCTAATGTGTTAAAAGAAATGAAACTCATCCTTTATTGTCTCAAGAAACTTGAACTAATGTGTTAGATAGTAAGATACCATCATTGCTATCAGAACAAAAGAACAAAGGAGTATGTATATGTACCTATGAGAGAGCCAAGAAAGTAAACTGAAGCAGGCACAGCAGCCAGAAACCTTCTATCACATACAAGATTCCACTCTGCTATGGTGGAACTGGTGTGGCCACCAATCCATTCCCAAGTCCCTGGTACCAACTCACACACAGAACCACTGTTGCTGCTGCTGCTACCTTGACACAATCCACTTTTGCACCTCCATGGTGGTTGTGCATCAGTGAAGATTGTCACCAAAGTACTCTGAGCATCAAATATCCATGCCAGTGACACCAAGAGCACATGCACCAGCTGAGAGAACCCTAAGGAACCAACATATTCCTCCACCACCTCATCCACAGTGAGTTCAAGTTTTCCCTCACTCCCCTCCAAATTTTTCCCCTTAACCAGTTTTTGTTCTTCTTCCATCATGGTTCCTACAATCAAAATAAAGGGAAACCAATCAGTTCCTACCTTGATCCAAATGTAAGTATATATCCACATCTATATATATACATATTTTGTTGCTGACCTTACTCTCTACAGAGGTTTCATTAAAAAATCATGGGGTGACATGACATCTAACACATAAAACCCCTCCTTTTTTGCATATAATAAATAAAATGTTGGTTTGGAAAATGTGTGCCTTGTGAAACAGTTTTGGTGCATGCACTGTGCTTGGGGTGAATGTGAGTGGTAGTGGAGGGATGCCAACTAGAATATACCATATTCCAAAATTTGATGACACACGTATCATATGAAAACAGCACCCAGCATATAGAATTAATTGGTGGGATAATGTGGAACAAAGTGATGGAAGATTGATGAGTTATTGGTAATGGAAATTGATGGATCTGGGACCCATGGTATTCACATTTGTGGTGGTTGGTGCAAGAATCAAGAACAGAGTTAGTGATAGTTCAACATATGATCCTGAGAAAAAAAAAACACACACACTGAATAATATGTATAATAAGCATGAAAGGGTTCTTAGAACAGAAGTTTTTGGTATTTGAGAACTTAAGTTTGTCACACCTTTTGAATGAAAGGAGTGGCAAGTTGGTTGAGCAGAGCTAGAAAATTGACATGCTGTTCTTGAGATACTGAAAAAATGACTGATATCTTGGCCATGAAACAAACATCTTGCGTGCATATATAAATTGTTGGGGTAAGGTTGTTACTTGTTCCGGGAGATATATTCATTATCCATCGCACTTGTTATTTTGATTTTCAAACAAATTGTTTTCACGATTTATATTCAATTTAAACACTTTTATTGCTAATATGATGAATAATTATATTATATATAGAAACTTATATCCAAGTACTGTCACATCTTGATACACATTTAAATTAGCATTTCTTAAATTATTTCTTACTTATAGTTGATGCAAAAGGAAAAGGTTGGTGAAGCTATAATCATAAAAATCATGCAGCAATTAAAGCATCACTTTTAACATCAAATTTTCTTTTGAAATTGTTTTTTTCAATAATGACAACAAATTAGAGATAAGCTAGAACCAATTTTTCTTCGCGTATTTCATTCATTTTGCATTCTTTAAGATTCGAGGAAAATGTCTATTTTTATCGTAACGCTAAAAGAACCTTTACTTTACCCACTTTTGTTCTCACTCGAATGAAGGAAAATATTCTATATTTGAAAACTCCTCAAAATTGTGAACACTAATCTTACGAAAATATCTTACATTGATTCCACATAAATGTTTAGATATACCTTTCACGAAACTATGAATAAGGTGGTTAAATAACATACTCTTACGAAAACAAACTATAAATATAAAAATTGTGCATATATATATATATATATATATATATATATATATATATATATATATATATATATATATATATATATATATATATTTTTATATATATATATTAAAAAATAATATATTTATATAATTTATTATTTTTTTTATATATATATTT
>Ga0099822_1001450_pt1 | contig 27656 bp, 17 predicted proteins | sample CowpeawhiteBW_FD_76839 | JGI IMG/M metagenome (GOLD analysis project Ga0099822, IMG submission 76839) | Root nodule microbial communities of legume samples collected from California USA - Cow pea white BW | ecosystem: Host-associated > Plants > Roots > Nodule | place: USA: California | collected... | reverse complement strand
TTAACGGAGAGGACCAAATTGAACCTTTTTAGAAAATTGGGGTACCAAATTGAACATTCCTAAAGTTCGGGTACCACATTGAACTTTCCGAAAAAGTTTGGGTACCAAATGTGTATTTATACCATAATTCTAATAATGATGTGGGTTATGTGGCAGTTGAAGTGGGTATAACTGAAGAAGAGAATCAAAGTGAATGTGAACAAAGGGGGAATGTGCGAAAACACATTGACAGGGGGCTTTCTGATGAACAGTGGCTGTCAGATAAATTATTGAGTGGTGGAGAAACTGATTGTGAATCAGAGGATGATGATAGCAGTCGAGATGTTTTTGGGATGTTTATGATGCCGAAATTCATGGCAGACTATAAGTGGGATGTGGGAACATATTTCCTTGACAAGGAACACTTTAGAGATGTTGTTAGAACGTATGCAATTCATGGTGGAAGAAATATAAGATTTGTCAAAAATGATAAACGTAGAATTAGGGTGAGATGCATGGGGGCCCAAGGAAACTGTCCCTAGTTAGCTTATTGTGCGTTGTTGACTTCCCATCATAACTGGCAATTAAGGAAAGTTGTTGATGTTCATACTTGCAGTAGGGAATTTACCATTGATATATTCAATTATAAGTGCTTGAGTGGGACTTTGGAGACAAACTTAAGAGAAAATCCAAGTTTAAAAATCAATGAAATATGTAACAAGGTTGTTAGGAAATGGAATACTAAAGTGTAAATGTATATGGCTCGTAGGGCAAGAGCAATGGCAGCAGACCAAGTCCAAGGTTCATTTAAAGAACAGTTTAGGAGAATTTATGATTATGCAAATGAGTTGCTAAAATCCAATCCTGGATCTACAATAAAATTGAAAGTGGAAGACGTGCAGGGTCAAGCAACATTCAAAAGGTTCTACACTTGTTTAAAAATGTGTAAAGATAGTTTTGTGTCATGTAGACCAATAATTGGGTTGGATGGATGATTTTTGAAAGGAAGGTATGGGGGTGAGTTATTAACTGTTGTTGGTCGAGATGGTAATGACCAGATGTTGCCATTATGCTATGCACTTGTTGAAGTGGAGAACAAAGAGACATGGACTTAGTTTATGGAGCTATTGATTGAAGACTTAGGTGGTCCAGAAGTATGTCGGTCCATCACCTTCATGTTAGACCAACAAAAGGTAAATTTCAGTAATGATTTAATCAATATTTTAAAGTGTTTGCACTATGGTTATGGACTTATATATTTCATTTTGACTTATGACAGGGACTTATGCCTGCTATACAGGAGTTGTTACCTGGAGTAGAACAAAGATTCTACATGCGCCATTTGTACACCAATTTTAGGAAAAAAATTGGTGGGAAGAAATTAAAGAATTTAATGTGGTGGGCTGTTATAAGTACATATCCCCAAGCTTGGGAAAGAGAGATGAGAAATATCAAAGAAGTCAATCTTGAGGCTTACAAATACCTCATAGCCATTCCACCAAGGTTTGTTTTTTATCCTTCATATTGACAATACTGCTATATATTATAATGATGCTAACCTTTGTGTGACGCATTCATTTTCAGATTTTGGTCCAGATCTAGGTTCACAAATCAAGCCATCTGTGACACTTTGGTAAACAACATGAGCGACCATCAAGTCAGTAGTCCACACAACCAACACAACCTACACAACAACCACATGAAGTCTCAATACATACTAGGCAACCAATCACAAGGCAGAAATTGCAGATTCGAAGACCAAGTTGAAGATCCTTTTGTATGTTTTAATTAGGCCTGCTTAGGAGACCACATTTTGTGTGAAATGTATTTAGGCCTCTTTTGGTGTAATTTTGTAGTAATTGGTACTTTATTTTGTTAACTTCTTTTGTCTAGCCTTTGAATTTTGTTTAACATTGAATTGCATGAGTAAACAAGTTCTGATTGCACTTAAATGAATATTGGTCTCCATTATTGGAGTTGTTATTGCCATTTGTGCTTTTTTGTTTGGTAGGTTGTCTTACCAAAAGTATGCATTGAATTATATTTTGCTATATTTTGTACTTCTGATTGTCAGGTTTTCTTATAAAATTACGGACTCCATTACACTAATTTTTACAAAAATAGGGATTGTATTGAACATTTTAAACTTAAAATAGGGACCAAATTGAACAATTTAAACGAAAATAGGGACTTAACTGAACCTTTTTAAACCAGATTGGGCCAGAGTTGGGATCGAGTTGAGCAACTTAAACGAACATAAAGATTCATGCATCCAGAACAAGATAAAGATTACTCAACCCTGCTTCATCTAGAACACAAAAGACATTCATAGCTTCATTCATAAATTACAATGTAGAGCTAGTGACTAGGTTTTTAACATTCATAATCTGATCAACACCCAGAAAACAACATCTTCACCTAAACACATTGATTTTTTAACATTACTGGCACCATTACTATAAAGATTACAACAATAGCAATAATTAAGCCTAAGAAAAATTGGACCGTTTTCTTCATAACCCTCACAGAAATCTCCAATTCAGAAATCTCCATCCTTTGTTGGGCTATAATACGATCCCATTCATCATATAATTCTTCATCACACCACTTGAAGTAGTTACACCACACCATATCATTGGAAGCAACACTCTTGTACTTAGAACAATCCTAAAATTGTCTACCATTATTCTTTGAAGTTCTTGCCACTCGAGCCACTACAACTTCTCCATATTTGCAAATGAGGATTATACCCATACCCTTGGAACCACGAATATGAGACCCACTGCAACTTGGTTGCCCCCAACTATTACAGCAAGAGGAGGAAGACGAATGTGATGAGACATACCTCACAAACAGGATTTCAAAATCACCAAGTGGATTGTGCACACATTTCTTGCTCGCCACAGATTTCCTGCAAACCCTAATTATTTCCCCAATTGGATTTCATTTACTTTTAAACCTACAACGGCCATAAAAATGAACAGTGCCAACGTCACTGCAAAAATTTGACACTACCCCAAACAGTTTCACGTTGTCACTGTATCGTTAACAATTTTAATACGGTTTGCCAAAAGAACTCGATTGAATGCAATTTTACAAAAATGAGGACCAAATTGACAACACAACGAAAATAGGAACCAAATTGAATAATTTTGACAAAAATGAGGACCAAATATATATTTAAGCCTTAAATTTATCACGTTTTAATTTATATAATTTTAATTTGTATAGGATGTAGATCTTTGTATTTATCGATTAAAATCATTTTCGATGTTGCCTGTATTAGAAATCTAGTGTTATATTGTGGTAATTGACTTTTTCATCTCTAAATTTTCTAATTAATATAATAAAAAATTAGTTAACTTTTCAATATGATTATTTCATTTATAAATATTTTACTGAAATTATATACAATTTGACAATAGCTAATATGTTTTTTTAAAGAAAACTGTTCATTGATAATATTTTTAAAATAAATGATTTCCTAATAAAAAAGATAAAGTAAAAATCGAATTAGCTTAAATCACACAAAAAAAAAATAGTTTAATTTGTATAATCATATTCTGCCCCGTAGAACCAAACCACAGCTCATGCCTCATTCATTGTTTTTTTTTTCTTCCTTTTTGATGTTAGACTAACTTCTATAAAAACACAGTTAAAAAAAACTTTTTCCCCTAAGAAGAGAAGATGCACTTCTGATAACAAAGTGTACTCAATCATTTATTAAGAATGAATGGTAGAAATTTTTTATAAAACTAAAATTAACTATAATTCATTAAAGTAGCTTCCACGTAAACTTATAACGATAAAATTATTAATTTTATATAAGCTATTAAAAATATTTCTTAAGGAACCAAAGTTTGACTTATTTAAATAAATGAGCCAAGGTTGAACATTGTGTTTTCTTAACAAACAACCTTGAAATTTAAACATTCAATTCACCTTCAGCTATGCAAGTCCCTGCTTTCAATTTTCTTTTGACTATCGAATCCTTTCACAGAAGTATGAAAAAATATATGATTATTGATCGATAGAACTATGTACTTATGCAGTTGTATTCTTTCTCTAGTCGCTCTCATCGTTATTGTTTCTAATCTTTCTCCACAGTATTGTTTGGCTTTGCTCAAACCAGAACAAAAAGCATTGAAAAGTACCTTCCAAATCTGAGATAAACAAGTGGTAAATAACATTTTGTAAATCCCAGAATGACACACAATCATTCGAACACTAATTGTTGCTAAAATAACATTAATTTGCTTTTGATTTTTCTTCAAGAAAAATGTTTGTAAAAGGAAAAATCAATCGCAGTATTAAAACTAGCAAAATTTCTCAACTGTTGTAATAAGCAAACATAATTCTTCCATACATGTAAACGACTCAAAATTGGATAATTTAGGAAAGATGGTGTGAAGGTGATGGACATCAGCTCTTGAATCTGATGCTTCTACTGACAGCTGCATTAATTCCAGTGGATTCCCCTCCATAAGGAGCAGTTGGTCTCCTGATACTCTGAACCTGCCCCTTACGATTCTTAACAGCTTTTTGATGCTTCAGCTGCACAACATTAAGATAACAAGAAAAAAATAGCAAATGTCAAGCAAGAAAGACAAGTTAACCAACAAAATTTTAGGAGTTTGTTCACCCCAATCAAAGTGAGTACCTTGTAGTTCTTTCTGGGATTCTTTTTTGCCTTGTTGCGATTGCGAGTTAGTCCCCTGTTCTTCTCCATCTGCAGAAATCGGTGATAACGAAAAATCTTAAAAATTGAAAGAAAAGATGAACCGTTCAATTAAAAACCGTAGTAGATAGAGCAAGAACCTGAGAAGAAATTAAGCGTTTTCCTTCTACAGTCTCAGGCTGTGAGGAGACTGAAGTGGTCCTGTAAAAATCAATCAACCTTTTGTTACAAAATTGAAGACTGTGGCAACAATAAAATTGAAATAGCCAAGGGCATAGCATTAACATATTATTACAAAAAGAGCCAAAATGGTACCAAAATTTCACCTTGAGTATGCCTCTTTGGCTGCCAGTTTTGCAGCTCGCAGTTGTTCCACTTGTTTGTAAAATTCATTTTCTGAGTCCCCACTTCCAGCATCATCATCAGCATCCTCAACCTCATCAGGTCCAAGGTCACCACCCATTTGATCATCCTCATCATTGTCATCATCGTCCTCAGTGTTAATTCCAGCACCGGCCAACACCCGAAGCTCGTGTTTCCTTCGTCTTTCACCAATTTCATCTCTCTTGGGTAAATCATCATCACCAGAAACAACCTTACTCAAAAGAAGAGATCAGTTAGCCATTAACAAGTTATATAAAAAGTGAAATTGTTGTAGCCTAAACAAGAGATTTTCCCACACCAAAGGTCCTGAGGACATAAGATTTAACCAAAACATACTTAAGGACCCAAGTTCTTCCACTAATTTTAACCAATGTATCCTTGATCATCATATAGAGTCGTTAAGATGACACTTTTTCAAGTAACTTCAAATCTACACGCCACTATAAAATTGCAAAAGAAAACATAAATCATAACTCATCAGGCAAAACTTAAGTACCTTGGGTTTCTTCATATTTGCATTGAGGAACTGTGAAACCTTTTTGTAGCTAGAACCATTAATTAATCTCCCTTCCCCGTTAACATCCTCAGTATCATCATTAAAATCATCATATGTTTCAAGCTGGCTGTGAAATTTGTAGGTGGCTAAGTTCCAACATGTTTGAAACAAGTAATGTAAAGAATAGAATAGAAGAATAAAGTTATACCCATTAACTGGTCTTGAACGCTTTACTCCATTACTAGGCTTTGGAGCAACATACAGACCCTTTTTCTTCAGTTTTTCCTCAAGGGAAGCTCTAACTTTTAGCATCTCCAAACTCTGTGCGCCAATGTGGTCCTTCTGCAATGTTAAGGTTGATTTCAGTCAAATTAATAGACTTTTGAACCAACAAAAATAAATCAAATAAAAAGGTAATTATTTACTCAATAGAAAGTAGAAACAAAGTAATAGTACAAAACATCATGTCATGATCCATAATTCACCTGAGGTATAACTTTTCTTGTTTTCTGTACACCTTCCTTTGAGGATCCAAATTTTTGCATATCTTGCTTGCTAGGCTGCAGCAACGCAAAAAATGGTTGACCGTTGAGAACATTTTTTATAGTTATCATTTGGAACAGATAACAATAAAAGCCAAGATTAATAAGTGATGACTACCACTGTTTCATCTCCTGATTTGGCAGAGACAGGAGGCAGCTCTTGGTTTTTAATGACAGAATCAGTTGCCATTCGAGAATTCTCATTATCTGACTTTAATACTGTTTCTAACCCATTATTTCCTACAAGAATGTCTTCAAGTTCAACTGGAAGTTTTCTGTCAAGTTCTTTTATCTGATGAGAGAGGCACACATTAGAAAATTTGCAAAATCTAGGAAAACAGACTTCATCTCAAATCTCATTTGTGACAATTGCATATCAATGAGTAAACGTCAGAAGATAACTAGTTGATGACATCGTGTTAGAAAATCAATTCACTATGAATTATACCCGTTTTTCCGGTGTAAGCCGGGCTGCCAATATAGGGTGCACGCAATATAATAAATTATCCAATATAACGAATATATTTCTAGTAAATTTAGTTGAAACATAGACTATCTAATAAAACAGAAACAATGAAGACATGTCAGTCACATCACACGTCTATGCCCTTATACTACTTCCAGGTTATTGCACTAACGGACAGTATAAAAGAAACCCAAGGCATGAATAAATGATATTTTGGCTCTCTAACGGACAGAAGCTCTTTATATTACTATGTCAACCATAACCATATGGCAAATGATTTTGGAAAGTAGAACCGTACAGTCAAAGAAGTTAGCTAGTTTGAAAATAACAAGACCTGATCAGATAATTTCTTGATCTCTTCAAGGCGAGCTGTTATTGGATGATCATGGACTGACTGCCCTTCAGATTTGAGGAGAAGGTAGAAAGTTATAGCTTGGCAATAGGACAACAAAATAAGCTGCTTCAACTCGAAATAGTGTGTTTCTCCTTTCATAACTATTTCCCCCGTTTTAACCTGCACATAAGATAAAAATAATTGTAATGCAATACACTGTTCATGCAAGGGAGAGGTAATTACCACAAGAAAGCAAGGGTATAGACCACATGTAATACATTAACCCCATAACACAGGTAAATAAAGAGGCACATTTAAAAGCATTTACACTTTAATGATCACATGACAGCAGTAGAACTCCCTCTAACAGGGGTCCAATATCTCAATAGAAAGAAAAAATAAGTACTTTTATATTTATACACGTTAAACTCTTCTTACATGGTTTACAAGTCATGGATAACATAAAAAGAAAAGGTAGAAGAGCAAAAACCTTGCTTAAAAATGGGTTAATTTCACATTCAAGTTGTCTGTGTGCCTCATTTAGTTCAGACAACCAACCAACTAATTCTGGAGCAGACCTGGAAGGAGAGGATAGTCACTAGTCAAGAAGAAGCATAGGAAAATGATAACATTGACATATATATATGTTTTAATACAAATATATCTGAATATCTGATACTGTTTTAATCCATTAGTAGTGAATATGGCAGAAATTAAGCTAAGGAAATGCATGAAAAGGTAACATCACACTTTATAACTCAATCAATATGCTGAAAGATAAAGACAATATCCCAACCTATATAAAACATTCATTTGCTCCTCCTTTGTCAAAGCATTCAATTCATCAACACTGAAGATTATATCCCTATCCAGTGGCTTTATTGCTTCGTTTCCTTTATCTGATGCCTCCTGTACAATATAGAAGTTCACTTGAAGTTTTATATGCCTTCACCAAATGTTGAATTTCCCTATTTTTCCTTCCTCCATTATGTTTCTCCTATAGTTATATGGAAAATGACCACAAACAATAAGATAATCAGCAGCACTCACCTTCAAAGTTAATTTCTCATTATCTTTGTCTCCACTTAAATCCACAAGGTCATAGTCTTCCATTGTTAAGGATTTTGCTTTCTCCCTTTGTATTTGTAATGCCAATTCTTCCTCTTCTTTTGGGGCCTCATCATCACTTGATTGAATCTTAAACCAAAATTTTATGATTACTCAACAGAACAATAAAATGCATAAAGAAACAAAAAAGTGTTAGGCTAAAGATCCACTTCCAGGATAAAATCTACGTAATGATGGTTTAAATGTTACATATGGCTGCATTTTTGTTTTGCTTTTACATGCATTGCTCAAATTCTCACCTCAAAATTACGATTCTCAGCACCATGTGAGAATTTTTTCCCACCCAAAGTAAGTTTATAACCTTCCTCATCTTCATCTTCATCTTCATCACCATCATCAATAGTATCATCACCTCCCCCAAACTTTGAACGTAAATATTTCCTTTGCCTAATCACTACGCACAACATACACATTGATTTTGTGAGATTACAAAAATCAGCAACAAAGCCTTAAATCACTAGTTGAGGTTAGCTACATGGAACATCCAACATCATTCGGCATGACTAGAACCAAAGCATCAGAAACAAAATAACACTCTAATGAGACTACACCATTTAGTGAAATTACACCACTTGAATAGAATATACTTCAAAAATTTGTACAAGTAACCAAGGGACTTAGCAAAAGTTCTTTTCACAAGCCCAAAACTATAAATACATTCTTAACCAAGAATTTAAACAAACAAGAATTCCCTACAGTCGAGTACCAACATGAGTACATATTAGTGCCTATTATTTTTATAAATTATTTATCAAGTCCAAAATGTTTCTGATTTTAGCTAATTGATTTAAGACTAAGTGTGTGTTTTGGTGCCTGTGCAAATAACTGTAATGTATGTTTTATCTAATCCATCAGATTATAGTTTCAAAATTCCATGCATTGGAATGTGCAAACTGTTATCTAAAGCCACCAGAACAGGATACTAACAACTGGAAGACTTGTAAATTTGTAATTTTCCAGTTGCTATTTCAAAAACAAGTAACAGATAAATAGCCTTTAAATTATTAGAGGTTAATCGCAAATGGCTGGATAGCCTTTCCATTAACAGAAGGTTGTAACAAAATGTACCATTTATACCACATCCTTTCAGAAAAGGGAGCAAAGTACACAGAAAAGGCATGCATTGTGTTCTATATCATGGTCCAGCAAACTCTTTCGCTACAGCACTTAAGTAGAGATAATATGTTTGCATGAAAATGATATATGTACTATGTCTCGACTATGAACCCCATCATCCATCTCTATAGTAAATTTGTGTGTTGTGTATGTATGTATGCATACACCCTACATATGTATATGTATCTATATGTCAAACATAAAACATCATACTTTTTGCCAAATCGTCATTCCCATCTTCTTCTTCTTCATCATCATCATCATCATCATATTCCCCATCGTCATCATCATCATCTTCATCATCATCTTCATCATCATCTTCATCAACATCCTTCGACCAATATATGAAAGAAAAGAAATGAGACAACAATATACAAATTGTCACTAAAATCTTGTTTTAATTGTTCAACAAATAGATAACACATAGAAGTTTAATCTGTCATGTTTCATAGAGTTAAAGAAAAAGTTTGTACAATTTAAAAAATAAATAAATAAAAATGAGTTTAGGGTAACCAAAACCTTAACATCAAATATGGGAAGCTCCTCATCTTCATCTGACTCTTCAGTGCCATCATTTATGTTAAGGGGGACAATGTCCCTCTGCTTATGAACTGAAAAATCAAAGCACCAGACAAGTGAGTCAGCACAAGAAGGCCAAAATCATAAAAATTATAATGGAAATTCAAATTGTTGGTCACAGCAAATGAAATAAAAAGATTATTACATATCTGAGAAAAGTAAATGAATAAAAATGAACAAAATGGAGTTACATGTATCAATTTCATCATCCATGTCGTCACTGGAATAAGCATCACGCTTGTATTGAGAGCCTGTTTTAGAGTTTTTGACTTCTTTCTTCTGATAACTTCTACCTCCTTTCTTCCCCATACTGTTTGTGTTGGTTCTTCAGCACCAACTGGAGAAAACATAGAATACAAATGCATGAGGAGTGTAAAATTTCCACCAAGTGAAGTGCAAAGAAAGAGAAGATAAAGAAAACTGTCTAGAATAAGGATCTTCAACTCCTTCGCATACTTGATTCCAAGACTAAACTACATAAGGTTACAAACAAGGATTAATTCACCATTTTTAATCTCTCTTTTACCAGCACCTAACACAAAAATTTTGTTTTGCTAATTTCAGACACAGTTTTAACTTAGGGTTTGAGTGTTTTTCTCATTCAGCCCCCTTCTTCATTCTTTTTTCTTAAGGACTCTCCATCATACATTTGTTGGACCTTTTCTTGTCGTTCTGCTTGCCGTCAAAGTCGAAGTCGAAGTCGTTTGCCGTCGCTCGGTCTTCGTTGCACGGGAAGCTCGAGTTCGTGGGTGCTCTCGTCTGCGTTGGTGTTCGTGGTCTGCAACCTTTCTATGTTGCTGCCTTTCTGCTGCGCGTGATTGCTGCTTGAAGGTTGGCGGGTGTGCTCGTAACGTACGGTCGATGCGCTTTGGTAAGTTAGGGAGTCATGAAAGTAAGGGTTTTTGCTGATTTTTGGGCCTCAGACCGGGCTCAAGGCCTTTATTATAAAAAATATTTAAAAAATATTTAATAGTATAACAATATGCTCAACTAATAATAATGTTAAGGGTTAAATATGTTTTTGGTCCTTTAAGTTTCAGTGAATTTTAGAATTAGTCCCTCTTCAAAATTTTATACCAATTTAGTCCTTCATCTTTACAAATGCGTGAATTTAGTCCTTCTTACCCAATTTTGTTAAGTTTCTTTGACATTTTAACCGTATTTTATAATAATATTTGAGTTAACATTAAAACTAAAATATGTCAAACAGTGTAAACAATTCAAATACTATGATGAAATGCGCTTAAAACGTTATATAAACTTAACAAAATTTGTTTAAAATGACTAAATTTACGCATTTTTAAAGATAATTGACTAAATTGGTCAAAAATTTTGAAGAGAGACTAATCCCAAATTTCACTGAAACTTGAGGGATAAAAACATATTTAACCCTAATATTAATAATATTTCAATAAAATAAATTTATAATATCATATCAAAATATATTATTTATAAAAATTTTAATATTTTGTAATTTAAACAATTCAAATTTACAATCCGACTTTATCGAACTTCTACGAATTTACCTAAACTCTCAAGTTTAATTACTTTAATTTTCATCGGTAAATTTTCACAATCATTTACCTACTCTCTCAGAAATAGGGATGACAAAAATATTTGCGCCCGCGGATATCCGCAGATAAAATCCGCGATGGATAGTTATTACCCGCGGATATTTATTACTCGCGGGTAGCGAATATTTTAATACCCGCTTATAAACGGGTCGGGTACGGGTATCATACTGTCCGTACCCGCGGGTACCCATTACCCGCAAAAAATTAAAATTAAAATTAAAATTATATTTTATTAAGTTAAATTTAATTAAAATTAGAATTAACAGTATATTTGATTATGTCAAATTTAATTATAATTATAATTATAATTTTATTTATATTTTATTTTAATAATTTTATATTAAAAAAATTATAAAATATATTTTTTTTTTAAATATTTGCGGGTATCAGGTATCCACGGGTACCCGCGGATTTTAAAAATATCTGCGAGTATTTTTTAAGTGGATACCCGACAGGTAAACAGACAGGTAACGAGCGGATTTTTTTTTAGCGAGTCGGGTTGCGGGTAGGCACTATTGGTACCCGACCCGTTGTCATCCCTACTCAGAAACTAATATTGCCCTTAACTTGATTTGTATAGTAATATTTATCTTCCAATTATTTTGTAACTAATTCAATGTTTTCTTTATATTTGAAACGGATCTAAATACCATTTTAAAATTCAAATAAAATCATCATTAATAAGATTTACAAACAAAAAAAATTACATTAATACATTCAATTTACTTTTTATTATATCTAATAACATTTAATTTTTTTAGTGAATGTTCACTGCTTTTATTTTAGTGAATTACATGGTATTCTTCTCTATTTATTTTTAGTATCTTCTATCCATGTTGTCAATAAAATCAAAGGCCAATGATTTATCTAAAAATTTTTAGAACCACATGTAAAATAGCATAAAGTTTCCAAAGGCTAAATTTTTAACAGGAATATTTAGTGCAAATGGTCATAAAATGGTACTTTCATCTGGAGAAGAAAAATGATTGTCCTAGAAACTAGTTTCACTCTCACTTTAATCTTTACACCGTGTTTGTTTGTGGGGGATACATATTAAAAGAGAATGGTGAGCGAGGATTAGAAGTGATTTTATGTGTTCATTTAGGTGTATTTGAATGGAAGGAAATGCGCAGATAAGTAGGAGAAGGTTAAAATCTCATCCCACTTCATCTAATAAGATTTATGGGTGGATGTTGGTAATTTACGAAGCTTACGAAGCTAACCTCGCATCACGTCCCACTTCATCTATTCCATCCCATATATGTGTTGGAGTTGTGGTACATGATGAAGAACCCATTGTTGAAGGTGGGCTATGTGGTCACACATGAATGGAATCAATTCCAAAAGCTTTGGAACCGGATAAAAAAATGTACACATGTTGAAATCAGTTTTGTTTTTTTTTTTTTTTAACCTATTCCACCTTCTAAAAAATATGATAACAAATATTTAACTTGTCGAGCTTTAATATTGAAAATAAAAAACATTAAATTTGTTATACCAAATATATTATTATTTTTATTTATTTAAATTAATAATTATTTTTAATAATTTTATTCATCATTAAAAAATTCAAAAATAATTACAACTCATATAAATATCATTTTATATTACTTTTAACACCAAGGACAATTAGGTCATTCTACATTTTCATATATTAAATTTAATTTTTTTTAGTCACATCAATCAAATCCTTCACAAACTCTCACAAAAATTACTCTCAAATCCACTACAGTATCACCTCCAAATCCATAAAAAAACAACATAAATATTGTAAGACCCACTAAATTTAAATAATTAAATAAGTAAATATTTAATTAATGTGAGTAAGAGAAGCCTTTATGCCATTAAATGCTAACTTTCATGATGTGGAAAAGTACTAGTTCAAGTGGTTGAGAGTACTTTGATTATGTGAGAGGACTTGGGTTTGAGTCTTATGTACGCCAATTGTATGTTATTTAATTTTTTTTTTATGACATGTTTGGAATATGATGAGTAAGAAGATAGTTTTAGATGCATAACTATTGGCATGAAATGTGATTTGATTGGATTGGTTGTAGACTTGAATTTCAATTGTGTGGTGATGGGTTCAAACCTTGGCTTGAACAAAGTAATTTTCTTTTTGCTAAAATTTACTCTAGCATGGAGGTGAAGAGGCACCTAAACCCTAGGGTACATGGCAGCAAGGGGGGTTGAAAACAGAATACAATGGGCCATTTAGTGATAATTAATCTTGATTAATGCTGTTTTTCGTTTTGGTGCAATTAAACCATATTAAGGTCACGTTAAAAAGCTAATTAGGGGTAAGAGAGAGAGGTTTGGTGAAGCTGTTACTGTGGTTGCAAAAGAGAGCACGAGTTTGTGAGCTGTGGTAAGTTTTGAGTGAGGTTTTGGGGGGTTGAGTTGGGGGAAAGGCAAAGGAGGACATTGGTGATCAAGGGAGAGCTTGCAAGGGTCAAAGCTAAGCTCAGGAAATCTAGGTTAGGGGAGTTCTTAGTGTATGTTTTATTTATGATTCGTATGAAAACGTGTTCTGGGTCATGCTTGAATTGTGAAATCTTTCAATTCTAGTCTACTTCGTGTTTTCTGGATTTTTCCAGAAACCGCCAGGCGGCGCATGAACTGCTGCCAGGCAGCACATGTGGTTGCACCCAGTTTTCTGGGTTTGTGGATGATCTGCCTGGCGGCCGGGAGTGACCCGCGTTGTAAATGCTGCTGTTGTTTTCTTATTTTTGGATGGTTTGTCAGTGACGTGAGGAGGTCTGTATCGAATTGTTAATGTATGTGTATGTTTGGTTTAATGTGATTGGTACTTAATGTTTCCAATTGGTGGAATTTCGTGGCTCTTGTATGATATTGGGGTTATGGTTCATGCTGGGAAAATTGGGAATATTTATGTTGAATCATGCCTATGATGAATGCACTGTTTATTAATATTGATGTCAAAATGATCAAGTATGAACTCTATACAATGTGTGCAGTTGAAATTATATATGAATGATGTTGTATGGTGTGTATGGGATTAGTTGGGGTCACGTTGAGTGTCGGAAACCTGGACAGCACCTGGAATTGTTGTGCGCTGCCTGGCAGTACCATGATTACCGCCAGGCGACATCGCAAAGGCAGGAAACACGTGGATTTATTCCGAGTAGGATTTTTGAATGTAGTTAATTGAACCTATGGTATGGAAAATTGTGTAAGTAATTATGGAGCGTGAGAATAAAGCTTGACAGATGAGAGAATGAACTATAACTGTTAAAAGGGTGAACTGATTTGGCTACAATTATGTGATAATGGGGATATAAGCATTAAACTCTATAAGAATTGTATGCAGAAACATGATAAGGAGTGCATGTACATGAATGTACATGAGGATCATTAATTTGGACACTATAAGATGGAATTGGATGATTATAGATTTGGGTCAAATAGTAAAATGACTGATATGAAAGGTAAAGTGCAAATTGGTTATTTTAAGTGTGTTGTAATGGTTGAGATTGATACTTAGAAGTGGACTAGATTGCATGCTTCTCTGTTTAAGTGATGTAATGTGTGTTAGTTACATTGGAAATTGTTGTTTTGTTATGATTTGTTGTGTGATTGGTAATACAGTTATAGGACTATATCTAAAGTACCATAATTGTACTATATTCTGGTGGGTTGTGTGATTTGAGATCCATTGGAATCTGTTTAAGTGCCAAAAACCAGTAGCATTGTGCTACTGGTATGGCGCCTAGCGGCTGGCTCACGGCGCGAGTAGGGCGCCTGGCGGCAGGGATGGTCCCGCCAGGCGAAATGGTGAAACAGAAGGCCTGGAGGGAGGCTGGCGCCTGACGACGTGTGATGGGTGCGCCAGGCGGTGACAGATAGTGCAGGGCGCCTGGCGGCAGGGTGGAGTCCGCCCGGCGGTGACGGTGCAGTGATGATTCTGCAGGCGCGTGGCGCCTGGCAGTGTGTGATGCCCGCCAAGCGGTCTGGACCCAGAGTCCGCCTAGCGGCGTGAGATGTGCGCCAGGTGGTTTTGGTCCAGTGATGGTGCACGAGGAAAGTTTTCTACACCGCTTTAAGGGATGTTCATGATGCGATGCTTTGGCTGGGGGCCCAGTTACGAGTGTATCTTGTATTGGGATAACACGTGACCACTTTAGGTTGTAGCCTGATGGTTTAGGAAGTCCAGTGGAGTGTGCGGGTTGTGGCTCGTACGGCGAGGTTTTGGGTGATTTCCCTCTTTAGTGTAATCTGATAGAGTTTTGGTAGTCTGGGAACAACTACAAACTTATGTTTGTTTTAGGGCACTCCACTTGGTGTCACGGTGAGATGTTGTGGCAAAGTTATTCTCACGTGTGGACTATCAGGTGGTGGCCTGTAGTCGGAGGGGCGAGTAGACACTCGTGCAGCAAAGATCGATCATTGATCTCACCTAAAGGGTATAGAAATAATAGACGTCTAATGTAAGTGTTGGAAATGAAGAAGTAAAGAAAAAGAGAAAAGTATACTAACACGAGTTTTTAATGCTTAGATGTTGTATTTCTTATCATATTTGTTTGATTTATTTATATGAGCTCACCCTATCTGTGTGTGTGTGGTGATGATCATGTAACTTGTTACATGGGAGCAGATGTGGATGAAGGTGAGCAGGCTGATGCATGAGACGGAGTGGGGACCCCTTGGGAGCTTTTACTGATTTTAGCTTGTCAGAATATGGTTTTATTGTAATAATTTCATAGACAAAAATATTTGTATTACAGTATTGCCATGAATTATATTATCTGGTTTGGCGCGTTGAATTTAAAGTTTTAAAATTTTCCCGTGTTTTGGGAATTGTTGATAATAAATGAGGTTGTTTTATTAAGTTTTATTTTTATTTTATTTTAATAAGTAATTTTCGGCTAGGACGTTACAAATATCACCTTCTAATCAACCAAAATCAATCATCTCCCTCTCCCTCAAATCATCACCCATATAAGAACACACCCTCATAATCCATAGTCATCATAAAAATGAGAGACTTAAAAAAATCTCAATTTTGTTCTACTTCTAATATAGAATTTCCTACTAACGTTATAGTTCATCATTGAGCAAATTATATTAAATCCAAGCCTTATATACTTTTACTGAATAGGGTATTGACAACAAAACTCATAATGGTTTCACATGAATATAGTTATAAGTTCATAGAAATTGAAACAAAATGCTTTAAACACAATGATGCAAAATTGAAGAAAAGCATAGGTAAACATATATAGGAAACTGTTGGCTACTTATGAAGAACATCGGCACATTAAGTCAGTGAAATAACCCCACCCAAAAACCTCATCATGGTGAACAACCTTGTTCAAAATTGAACAAAAACAACAAAGGAAAAGCGAGACCTGCCTAACAGTAAATTTAACAAACAGTCACAGAACATTATAGCGGAACAATCGAATATAAGTAACTGCCAAGGAAACTACACAACATAACGCAAAGTATTTGGCAACAATAAAGCTATATAGACTTTAAACTCATTTAGCAAAAAATAAATAAAAAACCATTAACATAATAGGGTTCTTAGAATAAAGTTTGACTAAATTTTGAAAAAGTGGTAGTCGTAAAAATTGAAAGATGTTAGAACAAAATGTGTTTGGAGGCAATACAAGGTGGAAGGTACCTTAAGAAAAGTCACGAGTGAGTGAGTGAGGCCGAGTTTTGAGCGAGCATTGTTGAGAGATGCACCAACAAGGAGAAGGTATTGTGAAAGGGACGGTAAGAACCACAATAAATAAATAAATAAATAAATATTAATTTAATAAATGCGATGGCAAAAATCCTTAAGTTAATTAATGTGGAGAGAGAAGACAATGAATAGTACTAGCTTAAGTGGTCAAGAGTACTTGGTTGTGTTGAGAAGATTTGGATTTGATTAATATGTATGTCAATTTTGTGTTAATTTGATTATTTATTATTTTTAATAAAATACTGGACCGTGATGAGTGATAATATAATCCTAGATGCATTGGAATTATCACGAAACCACAATGTAATGGTCCTTGAATGAGCATTAAAGTCCTTTTATTTAATTTTCGTTTTTCTATGCCATTAATACTAGTTAAGGTAGTTAAAATCATTTTAGAGACATGAGAGTATATTTTAAAGACTACCAAAGGGTGAGGGACTGTGGAGGTTGTATTCTGAGTGCGTAAACGGGGCTAAGAAACGTTGGTGCGTGCTCTTGAGTGGACGCATTCGCAGAAGAAAAGCAACTCTAGGAAATTTTGCAAGCTTCATTAAGGGAAACCATGTTAGGGGAGTTGACATTTCTTGTTTAAATGATATTATCTGCAATTGTGTTATATATTGATGCATGAAAATCTTCTCTTGAACCAAATTCTTTTATCGTTTAACCTCCTAATTTTTGTTGTATGTGGTTTTAGAGAAAGTATGTGTGTGCTTGTAGTTTCTGTTGTATTGAGTTCTTTTTATGACTCCATCACCGCGATGATTATTATGGTTATTCTTTTTGACTTTACGTGATGTTTAAAGTTTTTCTTCTAAATACGGCACAATTATTATTATTATTATTATTATTATTATTATTATTATTATTATTACTATTATTACTATTATTATTATTATCTTTAATATTATTATTATTATTAATTTATTTTACCATTATTATTATTATTATTATTCTTTATTATTTATTTTATTTTATTTTAATATTATTATTATTACTATTATTATTATTACTATTATTATTATTATTTACTATTATTATTATTATTATTTTATTTTACTATTATTATTATTAGTATTATAATAATAATAATTATTATTTATATTATTTTTATTTTTATTGTTATTACTATTATTATTATTTTATTTTACTATTTTTTATTAATTTTATTATTATTATTATTATTTTATTATGATTATGATTATATTATTTTATTATTATTGTTATTTTTATCATTGTTTCATTTTATTTATGATTTTATTATCATTATTATTGTTTAATTATTATTACTTTATTTTATTATTATTGGAGAGATGGAGTTGATACCACATTAATTAGAACTCCTTTCAAAAGCTTTATTGTACAAGAATTTCATGTTGAAACTTTTAGTTTGTTTATATTAGTTTAGAATATATGTTGAAACTTAAGTTCTATTATATATAATTGTAACTCCAGAATTATGCCGAAAGTATTATGAAATTGTTTTGGAAATTTTTTGATTTTCAAGTGTATGGATATTGTAAAAATAGTCAATTTTTTTTAAAAAAAGTAGAGTAGTTTAACGTCTGTTGTGCCTTGACAGACGTTATTTAACGTCTGACCGTACCAGGGCCGACTTTATTTAATGTCTGACGGGCTCTAACAGACGTTAAATTGCTCAGGTTTTTGGCTCATTTCAGCGCAAAAATTGACGTATGCTGTTACTGGCCCCAACGTTGGATAACGTCGGACTCTTAATGGACCGACGTCAAGTGACGTCTGCTATTTTTTCGACATTATTTTAACGTCACCCACTACGACGTCGGTGTTTGGACAGACGTCAAAGGTCGAAAATATCAAACGTTAAAAAACTTTTTTGTGTTAGTGATTGTTTTATGTTATTAGTATTATTGTTTTATTATTATTGTTTCATTTTATTTTATTTTTATTTTTATTTTTATTGTTTCTTTATATTATTATTGTTGTTGTTGATATTCTTATTATTATCATTATTACTATTTTATTGTCCGTGCGTTATTTTGGGACAATGATTATGTGTTCTTCCTGGTTTGTATATTGTTTGGTTATCCAGGATTGTGTGACAAGTGACATGTGTTAACCCACATGATCATCCTTATAACACTCCATAGAGAGAAAAAAACTATGCAAGTGCAATTTGTCAGTCATTCAAAAGGATGGTTGTTTCTTCCCACACCTCCTTTTTTTTCCCGCACCCCCACAAAACATGCAATCTCAAAACTACCCCTTATTGAAATTATAATAAAAAGATAAAAGTGACTCCTACACCTTTTTTTCAATGTTTTGTGAATTGAGTGTTTTGAAAGGTATTTCCCAAAACACTTCCTTCATCTTCAAAATTCCACCACTAACCAACACTCATAACCATGACTACCATCTTCTTCTGCTTCGCTCATCCCCAACTTACAATAGCTTCATCTAATTCTCACATCCTCCATTCTCACATTCTAATGCTCTTCACCATTTTTAAAATATCAACTATTATACTCACAAACCTCACCACCCAACACCATTCATGAACACAAAATCACCAAACGATTCCAACACCCACAAGTTTCACAAAGCAAAAAAAGTACCCCATCAATGGAGGTTTTCATTTGTAGCAAAGAGTGACGCTAGAGGTGGTAGTAGAGCTCAACGAAGATAGAGGCATGGAAGTTGAACTTTGAAATTCTGACATGACAAAAAAGTGTCATTTTCACGTCGGAAGCACATCTCAAATATAACATCCTGACCGGATATTACGAATTTAAATGATAAAAACAGGAATTTATAAATAAACTTCATCTATTGAAACTTTATCTCCCAAAAAATGCGGGAAATTAAAACATTTATTACTTCAGAATTTAATCCAAAAACACATAATTATAAAACTTAATTACAATATCCAAGTCTGATAAAATAAAAGTTTATAATTGATTCAAAACATAATACATAAAAACTTTGATAAAATTTTGCTCCCAAGACTAGTCCCGCTTCGGCTCTAAGCCTCACCAGATCAACCTGCAACATCATCTACTCCCGTGTACCGCGTACACGATCATCGCCAAACACAAGCAAATAGGGTGAGCTAACATTTAAAATAATCATATATATATATATATTATCACAATCACACCAAAGGAATTTCATCATTCGATACCACATGGTAACCACCATGTTAACCGTGTTCTACATCTTCTAGTGAGTATCTCAAGATGTCTTGCTGCCACACCTACCAGTCACAACTGGCAGAGCACGTGTGGGAAACTATGCTACGAACCACACCTCGTAACGCCAGGTGGAGTTCCCAATACAAATAACATTTGTAACGTTCCAAGACTACTAAAATCGTTAGCTTAATATTGAGGAGGACAATCTAACTGGACCCATTCGTGCATGCCACAACGTGCACACTCACACCGGTAACACTCGTCGAGCCGAGCCACAACTCAAGAGTCCATCATGTTCATCCGCCATCCCGAGTCACAACTCAAGAGATGTCATTCTGAGCCACAACTCAAGAAATGTCACGTGCTTAACCCCTATCCAAAGCCACAACTCAAGGGATACATTTTGAGCCACAACTCAAGAAACCCCAGGAAGCCTACCTTCGAGATATCACCAAAGCCTTGTAGACCACGCACATCCAAAGAAAGTAAAACACAAGTCTGGCCTCTGTAGTATCGCCTGACGCTACTCATGAGCCGTCAGGCAAAATTCGCTTCTAGACCGTTTGGCGGGGGACACGTACCGCCAGGCGTCAAGCGCCTCTACACTCACTACCCTTGCAACTATCGCCTGGCGGAACGATCTTTGTCGCCATGCACGTCGCCATGCGCCATGCGTGCCAAAGCTACTGTAAGTGTAGTTATCGCTTGGCAGTCCAAAATCTACCACTAGGCATTACACAAGTACAACAAATTATACTAGTTTGACCTCTCAAATGTGATTCCAGTCCATTCTCAACCCCTCCATGATGCATCGCCTAATTCGCAGTCAAATAATTTCCATTCTTTGGTCATGAATTCTCCTTTCTTATGTCTTGATATCATAAACATACTCATGGGTAAATTTGTTCTTTTGACCATATTAATTACTTAGAACCTTTCACGTGTAACCCATATTATTCAACTCTAGGCCACAGTCACAATCTAATTGACCTATCATAGTGTCCAATAACAACACTTCCCACTCTCTTAAAGGCAACCTACTAATTATGCCTTACCGTAGTATTATAACAATTCTTCACTTATATAATTCCAACTCGCAATCCAACTCGTGCATTTTCATTGACATTCAAGTTCATAATTGTATTGTGCCTTACAAGTCAGCATGACCATAATTTAATGATGCCTTACTGCAAGGTTGATATTTCCATGTTTATTTCAATCCCAATTAACCCCAAATTGATTCATACTACTAAATTGTTAAGGACCTATCCTAGACCTCTGTCCAATGACCCCAAGTTAGTGTTCTAATTACATTCTACTTTCATAAAACTCCAAATTCACCAATGTACTCAAGAGCCACACAAAATTCCTTATCTTTGCGCTGGCGCCTGGCGGCACCTAGCATGCCATCAAGTAGTGCATCAGTTATGGGAAACCTAGAATTCTGCCCTACACTTGCGAGAATTCTTACTTCCTTATTTCACACCGGTCTCTTAAGTTTTACATCCAATACACTTTTATCATACGCTTATGGGTTCTATTATTACATTATGCTTCCAATACCCTAAATTATATTACCTTTGCCCATGAAATTTCATCCAAAACCCAAAATCCCCAAATGTTTAACCCTAGAACGAGAATATGCCATGATCATCCAATCTTCCCCTTATCACCTCATGATTTCATAATTAATCACTTCCATTTAGTCAATTAATGATCTAACCACCCTTTCCACCGATTAAAAATCACCCAGAACACCAAAAACCCAAGAATCAAGCCAAAATAGCCCGCATCGCCTGGAGGTAGTTCATCACTGCCAGGTAGTTCAAACAAAACCCAGTGAATTGGGTTGCACGCCCGTATCACCGGGCGGCCAGGGCCATGCCGCCAGGTGGTTCCTTTTCAGGAACTCAAAAATAACACAAAATCATGAGTCGCCTAGCGGCAGTTCAGCGCCCGCCAGACGGTTTCTGGAAAATTCTAGAAACATGAAATGAAATCAAGGCAGAGGGAAAACATACATATATTAAAATTATACATCATGCATTTAATCAAAGGCGTAAAAATAATGTGGTCCAGCTCCCCTAACCTAGATTCCTTACTTAAAATTTGATAATTGAGAGCTTCCCTTTTGGATCACCAATGGTCTCCTTAATGCTACCTCAATTCAGCTCTTCTTTTCACGCAAGAACCACAATTTCTCTCTAAAATTTCACTCCTCACAATGCTCTACAATGGCAAACTTAAAAACCCTCCTTCTCTCCTCTAATTGGCTTTTTAATTAGGACTTAATGGTGGTTAATGGCCTAAAAACGAAAAAGAAGTTTAATGGTGATGGTAATTGTCATTCAAGAACCATTATTGAGGTGTTTTTCAGCCCCTCCTAGGGGCTCCTTTGTTAGTTAGGGTTTCTCGACCCTGTCACATTCATGCCAAAGAGACTTTTAGCACAGAGAAAGTTTAATTTAGATCTACCAAGGTTCGAATTCATTGCCATGTCAATATCAATTCAATGCATAACCCTTCAACCAAATCATGTTTCATGATAATTCCTATAATTCTAGGATTTTATTATCACTTATCATGATCCAGCATATCATTAAAATAATAATAAATTAAATAACACATATATGGCATACACATGACTTGAACCCAAGTTCTCTTAACACAAACAAGTACTCTCAACAACTTGAGCTAATACTCTTCCATGTCACAACAATCAGTATTTAATGTCATATACAAACAATTATTAAATAATTATTTATTTATTTAATTAATTTTTAGCGGATCTTACATCAGATACAAACATGCAATGAAGGCATGCACAACGTGATGTTAGGTGCATTTCTTTAGGACTAACACGACCTTGTTTGGAGACATGCCATAGAAGATACAACTTGGCCCGAGAAGGCATTAGAGCTAACACCATTTTGCCTTGAACATTGTCATACAAAAACACGTGCAACAACTACGGCATTATCGTGTGGCACATGTAGGTTGCACGATGACACTGGTGTGAGGTCATGGTAGTTTCCAATTTGGGTATTAGAAAGTGAAAGAAACACATTTTGGAAGTGGAAGAATATTGAGAGAGATCATGTTGGCACCCACAAAGTTTTCGATGATGACTGGTGTCACTAGCGATGACTCTAACTGGACAAGACACCTAATACTGGTATTAGTGTGTCACGCAAAGATGAAAGAGGAGTTTGAGTTTACAATTTTCTTTTTCTTCTGAATAATTTAATAATTTTATTATATTGTTTAATGTGTTCAATTTCACAAAATCCCGTAACAATGCTCTTCACCAATCAGAATTTTACACTTTATCAAAGTTCCTTAGTTTTGCATTAATCATAATACACTTTCTTCAACTAATTTTTTTAAGGGTTAATTATGTTTTTCGTCCCTCAACTATCAATGGATTTTGGTTTTAGTCCCCATTTAAATGTTGATCTATTTCAATCCCTCATGTTTTGAATTGCATGGAATTGGTCCCCAATTTTAAACTCTGTTAGTATTAATTGACACCTGGCTAACTGATGGTCACATCAAAATCCCATTTAAAGGTTTTTCTTTAGTTATGAAACCCTAAAATTTTAATTTCAGGATTGGAGAGGTTGGAGAGATTGCAGATCGTGTTGGTGTGAGTGAATCTTAGGCAACAAAATTTAGTTTTGTTCAGCGTTCTACAATGATGAATAGCGGAAGCAAATGATTGGATTGTACGCAGGGGAGTAGTGGTTCGAAAATGTGGCAAAGTTGTGCGTCCTCTTCAGAAATAGCATCCAAAGTGTGTGGGTGTGGGGAAAAATTGTTGCTTCTAAAGGCAAGTACGATGAAAAACAAGGGTAGATTATTTTGGAGGTGTAGGAATTGGGCTGTAAGAGACAAATTCCATCACTTTTACTTGATATTCATTTGGTTTTCTTTGTAATGGTTTCCTTTTTTGTGTAGTTCAATTCCCATTGTAATTATTTCGAATGGGTTAATTAGTCGAAATCTACATTTAAAGGGAAAGAATATGAATTTGAATCCAGTGGAGGAAAAATTGTTGAAGAAGATAAAGGTTGTTTGGAAAAGGACAAAGTTATAATTAACTGGATAAAGAAAAATGAGAGGCTGAAGAGGACATTGCAACAAGAGAAAAAAATTGGAAAATTTCTGCAACTTTTATTTGTTTTGTCGTGGGTGTCAACAATTGTTTTGGTCGTTATTGTGTTGTTGAAGGTTAATTGTAATTAGTTATGTCCTGGCTAGTTGCTGCAATGATTACTTATGTATAAAACTTGGTGGTTAATGTTGTGTGAGGTAACTTTCGTGAGGAAGTGTTTTGTATTGGTCAGAATATGAGAATATGAAAGTATTATAATATGATATTTGCCATGATATTGGTCAGAATATGATATTTAGCTTGTAAAGCACTTTAAGGACAATATAAAAGTAATCAATTATGATGATTATGTGGATAATCTGTGAATAAAATAATTCAGTTTGGAAAATGTTTGATATTAATGGATTCCATGAATTATTTTCTGATTTGGTCTCCTATTTTTTACCAATTTCATAGTATCATAAAGTAATTTTGAATGAGAAATTGTGACTGAAAGAATGGTATATAATGTATGCTGAATAAGGAATAGAAATGCGCGTTTCATTCAAACAATGCATCACCAACGTCATTCGTCAATAATACAAAACAAGTGGTTCAAAGCAATAGCAAAAATGTTTCCTTGAATTGAATACAATAGCACAAAAGTGGTCCAAAGCAGACAAGTGATCCATAAATTTAACTAAAATATTGAAGTACGACTGCTCCAAAACAAAATAGTGGTCTACTATCACTATGCCCAATGTTATAGAACTCTTAATCTATTATAGATGTCTTTAATAAAGCAACAAAAAAGTAGGATTCTTCATTCATTTTCATGTGGGATGTTCACAAGTTGTAGTACTACTTGCTTGAGACCCCAATACTTGTGTTGCCATGCTTCTTGTCTGTGTTGTTGGTGCTCTTTCTCCTTGGTTCATGTTTGCTACAACTATGGGTGTGGATCTCGTTCTACTGTAGGTTTGGTTTGATGGTCCAATAGTGTTGGTAGCTCTAGTGGTAGTTTGAGTCCTTTGTGTGTTTCCTTGTCAATTCAGTATGTTTTCAACTTTCATATTTGTATTTTGTAAAAGAAAATTCATTAAAAAGTAAAGAACATGATGTCTTACCTTTCTTGATCTCATCCCCCTTCTACAACTTTTGATATTATGTCCTATTTGCTTACACTTGCTACACTTCATGATGAGATTTTTCTTTGAAAGTTTGGAATGACTAACATGTTCATCAGCTTCCCTTCTTTTAACTTTTTTGGGCCTGCGAGGTGGTGTTTTGTAGATGGGTGGGAGTAGTTCAGGTCGGTTGCTTTTGGGCCAAAATTGTTGTCCATTTTATTGGGGTAAAAAGTAGCCTTTGCTGCCCGCATCATAAGATCTCTGATGACCACCCCACCACCAAATTTCTTTTCGAAATTGCTATATTGGTGCCTTAAACAGAAACGGTGCTCCACCCCATTCAAAATTTCATCAAATATAGTCATAAGTCCCTGCAAAAAAGCATAGTTCTAAATAAGAACAAAAAAAATCAATTAATTATGACTGTATTAAGGAAAAATTCATGTATTTACATTACCTTTTGTTGATCTGAGATGAATACCCAACGTTGGTTTTCAATATCTCCAATATCCTCTAGCAGTAGTGTTAGGACCAACCTCCAGGTTTCTTTGCATTCATTCTCAACTACAGCAAAGGCCAATGGATAGTATTGGTCATTGGGGTCCCTGCCCATAATTGACCACCATAAGTTGTTTTCAAGTGGCAACCGTCAACACCTATAAAGGGCCTACACCCAGCCAAGAAACCAGCCTTATAGCCCGCTAAGCAGATGTAAAAACAACCAAATCTTGGTGGCATACTGAGTTGAGGTTGATTTATCTTGATCTTGAAAGTTCCAACCTTAACTCTGAGCAATTCAGCAACATAATCATGTAATCAACAGTATTAACGTTGTCCATTGTAAGACCTTGGAAAAATTAGACTAAAGGGGGACACATGAGGAAAAATTAATGGCTTGATTAATATTGTTGATTTATTTAATTTAATTAGGTTATTAAATTATAAAATAATTATTATTTGAGTGATTTAAGTTATAGTTGTATTTATAATAATTATTTAAGTGATGTAAGTTATTGTTTTATTTATTTTAAATTTTAATATCATATATAATGTTGCTATGTGTGTTTATAAACTAAAGGTGCGAAGCATATAACATGAAAGTGTGTGGCCTGGTGGTTAGTGCAACTTGTTATTGTTTGTAAGGTCTTAGTTTTAAATCCTGGTAGCTGCAAGTCACTTATTAATGTTTTGTTTTTCTTTCTCATTTAAATGGTGGGGCCCGCTAATTTTCAATTAGCTTTCTCTCTCATCCGTTTCAAGTAGTATTTAATTTCTCTATTATGATTTTATTTAGAATAAAACATGCTATCATATATTTTATTTCCATTACATTGCATGTAGTTTCTCTCTCTTCCTTTGAATTTCTTTTTCTGTTTTTACGTTGCTGCAACTTAAGAATCAATTTTTTTGTTTAAACATTTGTTGCTGCCATATTGTTTTTCGAATGTTGCTGTCATATATTTTAAGTGAATAAAAACGACAAAATATGGGTTATCTTTTCCTTTCCATATTTTATCTTTAAGTAGATAACCTAGGGTTAGATTTGGGTTGATGATAAAAACTCCTAGTTTTAGGTTTTAAGGGAAAAAGAAGAAGAAGAGAAAACGGGAGGGAGTGAAAGAGGAGCCGTGAAGAGTGAAGGTGGAAGTTGGGAGGAAAATATTTGTGGAGTGTTGCAGAACCAGGTATGGGAGGCCAACCTTGCTTTCTTCTTCTGTTTTTCTTGTTGTTTGATGAATGAAGCTGGCCATGTTTCTTTTTTCTATCTTTGCTTAGTAATGAATCCTTTTGAAAACCTTGTCATGCGTTTTCTGTTGCATGGTTTGATGTGTGCATGGTCTTTCCATTCTTTCTTTTGGCTTTGTGCATTGGGTTTCATTTAATGTGATGAGATATTTGAAAAGAAAGTGTGTTACGGTTATTACATTGTGGTGCAGTATTTTTCCTTTTCTTTATCTCGTTTTGAGGCGTTATCCATTTTTTTGCACTGCACACGTTTCGTAAAATAAAGGTTCCTACTTCGTTAACCGTTGGATCGATCTGAAATTTTAACAGAGAATCCTTAACACATAGTTGTTGACTTTGATAGGTCGGATCTTGAATCGGAGCTTTGTAGTGAGAGTAGTTTTTATCACAAGATCATTGTAGTTGGGTTGTTGACAACATTGACCTTTGTTGCTTGTTTGGTGCATAACTTTCTCTATAGTTATTCAATTAAGTTGGTTATTGTTGCATTTGATTCTTGATTCAATCATCTTTAATTTGAATATAAAT
>Ga0099822_1001442_pt1 | contig 27685 bp, 13 predicted proteins | sample CowpeawhiteBW_FD_76839 | JGI IMG/M metagenome (GOLD analysis project Ga0099822, IMG submission 76839) | Root nodule microbial communities of legume samples collected from California USA - Cow pea white BW | ecosystem: Host-associated > Plants > Roots > Nodule | place: USA: California | collected... | reverse complement strand
TATTATTATTATTTTTATCACCACACGATATTATTCTAGTGGTATTATTATTATTATTATTATTATTATTATTATTATTATTATTATTATTCTAGACACATATTTTATTTTTATTTATTTTGTTATTCATTTTATCTATATATTTGTGTAATTATTTGAATTAAAAAAATAGTTACTAAAATTAGTAAAATGATAAAACTAACAAATAATTTTTTATTATGAATAATTATTTAAGTTTAATAAATAGTAATTAAGAGAATAAAATTGTAAAAACAAAAAAGGACATAAAAAATTTGTATCTCTTTATATATTTAGTTGTTGAATTATTATTATTATTATTATTATTATTATTATTATTATTATTATTATTATTATCGCTATGAGATATTATTATAATGGTATTATTGTTATTATTATTGTTCCTGCAGAGAACAAATAAGATCAGTTAGGCACAAGTATCGCCTTACCCATATCCGTTATCTCCTCGGTTGGCTTCTCCCCCTTTTGGTATATATCGGCTTGGACCCGGGAGGGGTTACCTATAGAAAGGACTCTGAAGCTTAAGTCAGCCAAAACTCTCAAAAGTCAAATCAGGTGATTAATGGAGTAATGAATGCGTACCTTTAATTCGTGGGGTCCATGTATATTTATAGATTATTAATTATGTTTGACCATTTCATGGGCCGGGCCTTGGCTTGGGCCATAGGTGGGCCTGGGCCTTAGCCCAGGCCCTTAGTCTGATTATTACGGGCTTACTGAATTTTAGGAGTGCTTTGATTTCATTACGCATACCAGGGTGGTCAGCATAGGCCGATTACCCCTTTGGCGGCTCGTGTCGCTATCGCTAATACGTGGTCTTAGGCTGGTACTTAGTGTCTTAGGTTACCGGTTTAGGCCGGGTGGGATTAGGTCAGCCTAGGCCGGCTACCTGAATAACTTCGCGTGTAGACATGGTGGACGTTTATTATTATTACTTGGTCGAATTGGCTAGGTGTGGTACAATTATTATAGTTAGACGCACATCTTAATTTTGTTATTATCGGATCATATTTTAATTATTTGTCCTTTTTATTTCTTTTGTGGTTGATGTATATCTTTATATATAATTATAGATTATTTTATGGTTAACATTAGTCTTAGTATTAGCATTGACATTAATATTTGTAGCATAAACATTATTATTATTATTATCATTAGTTTGTTATTATTGGTATCATTATTATTTTTATTTTTATTATTAGTATTCATGGTGGTGTTATTACTATAAGTGCTTTTTTAGTTATAAAAAATGTTATTATACTAAATACTTTTGCTAAATAGATTAAATTTTACAATTTATAATTTATATTATTATTATTTTTAATGGTTAAATAAATATAATAACAATTATATTATTGTGGGTTAAGTTTGTTTTTAGTCCCTGAACTTTAATCAAAAATTGAAATTCGTCATTGTCCAAAATTTCAATACATCTTGGTTCCTAACCTTTAAAAATGGATGAATATAGTTATTTTAACCTAATTACATTAACCTTTTTTTAGGTGTTGAACGTGAAGTTTCGAACAGGACGAATTCCAATTTTAGGTATAGGTTCAGAGAATAAAAACATACTTAACCGTATTATTATTCTAAATAGATAGATTTGAAATAAAAGTAAAAAATAGAATAAACTGGGTGTACACGCATGGGTCAGACACTATTATAATTATTTCATAAAATCAATTAATTGCACCATATTGTAGTATCAATTTTATCTATTATATTTAAAACTGAATTTACAACTTTATTACTTTAATAATAACATTTACAACAATATAACCTAATTTTCATGATATTTATTATTATTTTATATTATTATTATCATTATTATTATTGATTATAACAATTATTATTATTATTATTATATTATCAGCTCTAACTATAATTATAATTATTACTATTATTATTAACTATAATTATTATTGTCATTATTCTTATCATCTATAATTATTTTGATCATTATTACTACCAACTATAAGTATTATTATCACTATTATACCAATTATAAGTATTAATCATACACTAATGTTGCACCCTAAACTAGAGTAAAGTACTTCTATAAGAGCACATGAAAGTCATTCAACATTACTATCAAATACTATGACTGTCTAAATGCACTGAAAATTACAACAATAAGAAACTTATCAAGGTAAATTTGGGTTTCTTTTCTTCCCATATGGCACTTCTCTTCAACAGCAATCGAGGTTCTGCCTTCATTCGGTCATACATATTGGAATTGTCTCCTGCACTAGAAGGACAATTTTTTGAATTTCTACCAACATCATCATCACCAATAACAACCTTCTTATGCTCTTTGGTCCGTTCTGCTACTAATTTTTCCAAATGGCATAGAGATCCTTCTAGATCACTTATGACATGTTCCTGATGCTCTACAACCTGCTAAAACTCTTCCTTCTCTTTAATTATTTGTTGTGTGTATGCAATTCCAAAATGTTCAAATGCTTCTTTGACAACATCATTACAAAGTTCTTCCTTTGACACAAAAATATCAACAACAGCTTGCACAACACATCAAAACAAATTAATGGAAATAACAACCAAACTTATACATACAAAATAAACAATACGGATACTAACCAAATTATTAGCAAAAGCACTTTTTAGCAAAACTTGGTCATCCCAACTTTAAACTTTGTGTTGCAATGAGGAAATGCTCAAAAGACCGTAACTAAATCATACAAACAAACACAGATAGTCACACATTAATGTACAAAATTAAGTACAACAATAAGAAAAAAACAACAATTACACAAACACAAACTTCACCTGCAATAAATAAGCACATCCATCAACACAAAAGTGACTTGTACTTCCTTCAGTCTTCAATGCCATTGAACTGTTGCACAAGCTACCCACCAAATATTCATAAACTAATCCATACGAATTATATTTTCCTATATTGTGTAAATCATCAACAATGCAAACAAGAATGGGGAAAACAGTTCCATTTCTATTTGGAACAAGAACTGAGAGATTCCTAACAATAGGTAAAGCCTACAAAAGTTTTCTATACTACCCACATCTTCATCAAATTTCAAAACAATGTCATATATCATTTTAACATTAACTTTTCCACATGGAAGAAGCTTTCTACACAAACTGTCTAGCACCTGATCACACAAATTAATTTTTAATCCTATTACTCTTAGCCTTAATCCTAAACATACATCTAATAAATTAAATTCAACTACCTATTTGCCAAGATCAAATTCACTTCCCCTTTCAACCCATTTACCAGATAACAATGCTAAGAGGTTTCTACTTATCTTCATTGAATCCTTTAACAGTGTAAACCACTAAAAAGGTGTGTCTTCAATACACCGTCGTTGTTTGTAACATCCCGGTAGGATATTACTTAAAATAAAATAAAATAAAATAAACAGACAAAAATAAATACATCATTTATTATAAAAAGCATTGCCCAAAAACATGGGAAAATTCAAAACCTTTAAATTTAATTTCCAACATAAATAAATAAAGTATTAATAAAATACTCAATCCTCTATTACAAATTTGAAGTCCAAAACCATAATGAAATTACAGAAAATTAATTAAAAATGCTTTATAAACAATCCTAAGATCTCTGTTCCCACTCTCCGCTCCTAAGCAGCTTTTGGCTCACTTGAAACATCATATGCTCCCGGATAATAAATTACCCGATCATCGCCACACACACAGATAGGGTAAGCTATGCATAGATATACTTATATACATAAAAATAAATATGCCATCCATCCCAATGAAAATAACACCACTATAGTATTTCATTATTTTCAAATTACCCATCCCTGATCTCATAGTCCTTCATGAGTCATATGCATGAACTAGGTTTTGGGACTTCACTGTGCTCCCACGAAACTAACTCATTTGTGGTCCAACCCTATGAGCCTATCCTGCTCATAGTCCTGCCCTACAGACTCCTCGTCTGTAGTAAAACATTCAAGCCTCCCTCGCTCGGACCATGGCACGCACGCAATCACCATACTATGGACTCTTCGCCCAATAGCAGCCGATGGGAACATAACAATTCCTTGCCTATCGTGCGCCCGACACATGTAATCACCATACTAAGGACTCCTCGCCACTTAGCAGCAGACGGAAACTACACGGTTCCATGCCCATCATGCGTCCAACCATCAAGCACATCCCAGACCCCTATTGGACTTAATCCTTCAAGCCCAAACACCACAAATACAAGCATATAATTTCCTATAAGTTAGGAAATACCAAGCAAACAGTCCAAATAGTGCATAAGAACATGACTCCTCGTCATTCTCGCTTAAGCCATACCTGTTCGCCCAAGCTAGAACATTGGTCTCGCTTAGGCTACTCTACCTCGCCTGAGCGAGTATGAACCAGTGGCTGCTCCACAATATCTCGCTTAGGCAAGCCCTGCTCGTTTGAGCGAGACTGCGTTCGCTCAACACACAAAACTCCTCGCCTGGACGAGGATTCAATGCAATCAACACCAATGTCCCATCGCGACCTCGCTTAGGCGAGCCATTCTCGCCTAAGCGAGAGTATCAGTCGCTCAACACCTCAAAACCCCTCGCCTGGACGAGAAGTCACGCTCAACACGCACAGGCTTCATCGCAACCTCGCTTAGGTGAGCCTCTCTCGCCCAAGCGAGAGTATTGGTCGCTCAACCCTAACACAAGTCGCCTAGGAGAGAAACGCGAACCAAAACCCAAAATGAGACTCTGCAACTCTCGCTTAGGCGAGATGGACTCGCTTGGGAGAAAATTGCAGATGTTCTCCTCTGATCGCACACAAAAACAACCAAACATGAGAAGGCTTTGCACCACATTAAACCAAACATGTTTTCAATCATATCATGCATACTACGAGATTCACATCGTGCAGAACTAATTTGAGAATAACAATGCTCAAAATTCATAGCACACATCAATTGGCAAAAATAAAGGTTAATTTTTGTCCATCAAGGTTTGAACCCGTGACCTTCCACTCATAAAGCCAAAGCACAACCACTATGCCAATTCATATTTAATGATAACTATTATAATTTTATAATTATGATATCACTCCCTATTCACAAGTATATTAACAAAATGTTAATAAATCAAATAACACATAACACACATACATAGGACTCAAACCCAAGTCCTCTCACACAATTAAGTACTATCAACCACTTGAGCTAATACTTTTTCACATCACATAAAACAATATTTAATGCCATAAAGGCTCTTTCTACCCACATTTATTCATTAATTAATTATTTAATTAATTAATTTTCGCAGGTCTTACATTGTTCCTCACTTAGTCTTTCATTCACAACACCAATAAATCTCGACTTGCAGGAATGACGAAAACATATCTTCAAATATAATAACAAAGTAAGGATATCAAATGGACAAATTAAATCCAAATACAAAAATGCTTATACCTTGTTATCCTCGTTGCATTCACCAATTTCCCCTTATTTACTTCCCATTTTGTAGTCCTATGCCCAAGGAAAGTAACAAAATTCAAAAAATACACAGCAAAGTACACCAACACATGAAATAACCAAACACAAACACTATACTTACCTACAGAACAAAACCAAATCCAGTCTTGCCACAATGAAACCAAGTCAAGAACTTTTCTACATCAACCTGCATTTACATCTAATGGATGATGTTACGACCTATTTATACGGTTCTCTTGAGAATGATATTTATATGAAAAATCCATGAAGGATTTAATTTGCACAACAAGACAAATTCTAAAGAAGGTTATTCAATAAAATTAAAAGAAGGATATAAAAATGATTCTTTTTGTCCTTGTATTTATATGAAAATATTAGAAAATGAATTTGCCATAATTATTGTTTATGTAAATGACATAAACATCATTGGAACTCCTAATGAGCTCACAAAGGCAATTGATTTCTCAAAGAAAGAATTTGAGATAAAGGATCTTTGAAGGGCGAAGTCTTGTTTGGAATTAGAAATTGAATATTTAAATAATGGTTTTTTTTATACATCAATTGGCTTATATAATTAAGGTGCTTAAAATGGTTTAAATGGACAAGTCACGTCCATTATGCACTTTAATAATTGTGAAGTTGTTATATGTTGATAAAGGCTCTTCTTAGACCTCAAGAAAATGATGAAGATCTTCTTGGTCTAGAAGTACCATATCTTAGTGTCATAGAAACACTAATGTATCTTGCTAATTATACTCGACCTGATATTGCATTTGTTGTAAATTTTTTAAGTAAGACATAGTTCTTCAACTACAATAAGAAACATATACTTCTTTACCTTAAGGGTACTATGAATATGAGCTTATTTTATCCAGATGATTCAAAATCAGACCTAATGGGTTATGCATGTGCATGTTATTTTACATATCCTCACAATTTCACAATGGTTGGTCACAAACATGATATTTGTTCACATATGGTACTACAATGATTTTTCATGATGGTATATGAAACAAAACCATAACAACAACATCTTCTAATCATACAAAATTATGAGGAAAGTTGTGAATATGTTTGGTTAAGGTCTATAATTCAACATGTGCAAGAAACTTGTGGCTATGCTTGACAAAGATGGAATCAATAACCATATATGAAGACAATAATGTGTTGTTTAATTGAAAGGATGATATAGATATCTAAAAGATTCATTCATGTGAAAATCTGACAGGTCTATTTATAAAGTCTTTACCAAGAGTTTTTAAGCAAATGATTCAGAAGTTCAGACTTTGTCATCTTAATGATGTAAGTTTACATGAGGGGGAGAAATAGAATATTTGATGAACAATATTGTATTAAAGAATACATAATGTTGTACTCTTTTTCCTTCACTAGGTTTTTATCCCAAAGGGTTTTTCCTAATAAGGTTTTAACGTGACACATTCTCTTATCAATGGACACCCAAAGGAGATTGTTATGAATTAATGGTCGTTCATTGATTTGATACAATTACTCATTTGATTGATATAATTGATACTCATATGATTCATTACTCTTTATGTAAATATTTGTATTAACTATTTGATTTGTATCCTTTATGTGTTACATGTTGTATTTATAAATAAGACTCTTCCTATCAGTAATAAGATACACATAAAAGTTGCTCCCCTTTCTCTCATTCTCTATTCTTCATTTATTTATTCTCTCTATTATTAGCTTTATTTTATAACAATGTTGTAATTATATGAATTTTAAAATTTTGTAAGTTCGCATCCCAATTGAATCCACATCAAACTCTCCATATCAATATGCATACTTAAACAATTGTCTATTGTATTCAAAACTAGCTACTAGTCTTAGTTTTGCTTCCAAACCAATGCCACAACTACTCCTCTGCCACACTTACATTATCATCTACTCACATGAATTATCATGATCACGACAGACAAATAACAATATCATCCATAAAATACACAACGTAAGCTAAAAATGATTTAAAACTTATAAGTTTTAAATAAAAATAGAACAAAGCTACTAATTCATAAATTTGGTTATTGATAAACAATGTCAAACCATCTATCATCCATATTCATGTTATCAAACTTTTACGAATCATTCAACATATATCACTACTGACACAAACTCTGTAGTACTGATGTATTTACTAACATCCTAAGATTTTGCTCTTGTCATTGCTCAGTCACCCTTGCTTCATAAGAGTATAAATATAACATGTTCAGGTTTCTCTCAATCTATAGATTATGACAAGGTGGATTTTATGTGTATCGAGATCGACTTTTGCCAACACTATAGACACCTCCTTCGAATCTCACGTTTAACATTATCCCTATATTTGATTTCAAGGATTAAAAAAGTCAAGATAATCTTATTTCGTCTCTATTGTTAATACATCTCACACAAACCACAAATCAACATGATAATATTTCCCTCTGGGAATAACTAACTCATACCTTTTACTTACATTCATTTATCATCCATGTAAATCCATATAAGCTTACTATGTGTTTAAAAAAAATATAGAATTAATTTTCTTTTGTGTACAATTAAACTTTTGTACGCTTAGTTTTTGTATGTTTTAAGTTTTAATTGTACAACATATGTAGTAAAATTTTGCAGTTTACTCAATTGGCCCCTTTATGGTACACGTCATTCTATTCTAAATATAAATTATTAATTGACATAAAAGTATGGATTTACATTGTACCATTAGGGTTTAATTGCTCAAACGTCAATATCTTCAAATAATTTCTCACCAAATTAACTAAATTCAATAAAATCAAACAACCACAAATAAAAAATCTCCAATTTTACACATTTAACACAACTAACTTTATTAATTGTAGATACAAATTCAGAAACAATGATCTCTAACCAAAACTATTTGTTTAAACAATTATATAATGCCAAATCAAACTAACTTCTCTTACCTTTATTTGATCTATTTGAGCTCTCAAAACATTGACCCTTCGTGTCCTACATTCATCCAACAATTCTAAAGACAAAAATAAAAGTTTTGATTTAATAATTTGAACATACCTTTAAATTTATAGAGGATAAAAAATTTAATGGAGTTTATTTCAAACACATGCAACATCTTAAGGGTCACATGATGATCAAATATAGATTATCTCAAGAAATAGAACAAAAATAGAACTTACTCTATAATTAAAATGGATTGGTCAAAATGATTGTCCCTGCTAGGATAAAGGACGTGTTTAAATCTTTAAGAATATGAAAAACATAGTCCAAAATTTTAGAAATATAAGAGATGACTAGAGACCTAAAAGTTAAAAGCTTTCTAAAAATGAAAATAACTTTGTTGAAAATATCTATTTATACACCCATTTTATAATATCCTCTTCTTTTCTCATTATTATTTGTTTTTTAGGGTGTCACATTCGTATAATAATTCAAAACTTGAAGTTTCGTTATATATTGAAAAAAAAAATCATAACAGTTGGTTTACACTTTTGGAAGTTTTTGTTTTTTATTGCTTACTATGTCCTGCTCTTTCTTCACACCACTTACGAAACAACCATCTTTGTAAATAAGATATGGTTCTCCATTGTCTAAGTATTTTGTAAAAGCTAATTATTGAGTGAATCTTCTTATTTGTATATTATACAAAATATTTTCTCGAACTATAGCTTAAACTTCTCAACAATATGATGGTAATTATTATATTAGTAAAAAAAGAAGAAGAAAACTCAAGAAAAAATAACGTGATTCTAATTTTTTTTTGAGACGCTGATTCCACTGTCAGAACAGAAACCTTATAAAGAAGGACTAATTTTGTTTATTTCTAGAAGAGATAAATTTGTTCCAGGACACAAGTAACATTTAAAAATACTTACAATTTAGTCTTTTCACACTTAGGGGGTGCAGATAAGAATTGCACGGTGAAGAAGGAATAAACCCCAATTTTTTGGTGTGGAAATAAGAGCGGCGTATCTTAAAGGCCCATCGTCTTATCGATTTCTGATTCAGCCAGAAATTCCTGCAGCAGTTTCTTTCCTGTGAAGATCGGCATCTAGGGTTCGACTTCGAGAACCCTGCAGGCTGGGAGCTTCACGATCAACTTCTGTTTATCTGTTTCCAACGGTTTCACTGTGTCGATCTTGATATGTGTTGTTGGCTATTCTCTCTCATTCCAATTATGGAATGTGATCTATGATTATTTCAACACTCACAAAGGCAAGGGCTTGTATACTCAGAACCGAACTGCACAATGTCAAAAAAGGTACCAGAAAGTCTCACTTTCTTCTTCGAATCAAACTCATTTCTGCTTGCATGAAATCCATTGGTGATTCTGTTATAAAGCTTGAAATTAAGAAATAGAACAGGGTTTAGGAAGTAGTCCAAGTCAACAAGTGCCCTTTGGAGAGAACACTGAATTGAGTTTGTAAATCAATTGCTGAAGAAGAGATGGAATGGTTTTGTACTACTTCAGTGTTCTCAATTCAGAGTCCTCTCTAAAGGAGTTGGGGGTAACTTGTTGGACTACTCCCTAGGAGTTGGAGTTGAGCCTAAACCTGATGGGTTACTCTATTTCTTAGAGAGTAAATGCGTCAGCATATTAGCCAAAACCACTATGACTGAGGCTAAGCTCATCTCATAATCTATGCTGGGTACTAAATAAAGAAGGTTGTGACTTAGTTGTCAGATCCAGCATTTTACAGATTGGTGGGTGGTTGGGTACTTCGATATGCCACCATCACCACTGGAAAAATATATGACTAGTTTGAACTTTGAATGGATTATAATGAAAACGAAGTAGAACTTTGAATATTAGGGAGCTTGGCTGTGTCGGGATAGGTAACTGAGGATTATACCCTTTAAAGCATGTTGAGAGGGCGAATAATCTGGGAGTCATATGATGAAACCTTAATTAATAATCTAAGAAGATACGATGGAGAAAATATTGGATATTTACGTACATTTTAACTGGAGTGAAATTACAAAAGGCATCTTTTTTTTTTTTTTACTTGGAAATCGAATTTGTGCTTCAGCTATTACTTATTTGTGTTTCTCTATTCATTATGTCCTTATTTAGAAAATATGAAAACAAAGCACTTTCCCTGTCCCTTGGTGAATTCTCATGCTAAGAAATATATTAAGAATTAATATTTCCTGAATCGTATATGCTCCTGATCCAGATTTGATGGGTGTTTTTCGTTTTTCAGTGAATAATTAAAAGAAAGCATTGTGGTGCAGCATAGAATAAGAAAACATGTTGTCTTTTTATCCCTCCCTCCTAATGAATAAAATATTCAATATGCTAATATTTTTGGTGCTATGAAGTGATTGATGGAAACATATAGGTTGGTTCTACTATTCTTGATACCATGTGTACTCATCACTTATAAACTTTATTAACACATAGTTCAATGGTGAAAATTTTAAGTGCAAAGTATCGTCTTGTTGATTTGTACATAAAAGGGTACTGAAGGTTGGTGTTGGCAGTTAGACTTCAAGGCTAATTAACGTGTTGTGCATTTGTATTTTATTTTTGAATTTTAAGTGGAAAGATTAATTAAGTGGGTTTTTGATTGCTTGGTTGTTTATGTGTGCATGTAGATTCATGTTTTTGGTTCAGCTGTATTAGTTTTGTGAGAGATAAGGAATGGTGGAATTTACTGTATCTATCATTTGTATTGTGTTTGGAAATAGTTGGATCGTGGAGGAGGAAGGGACCGGTTTAGGAGGGATTACCCTTCAAGGTATGAAGATAACAAGGGGAATGGGGTTAGTGGACGTGACAACCGCAGCAACAACCCTCCTTCCAGGCATCTCTGGGTTGGGAATCTATCCCACAGTATTGTAGAGGAAGAACTTGCTCACCCTTTCTTGCGATTTGGACCACTGGAGAATGTTGCATTCCAGTCTGGCCGCAGCTATGCTTTTGTTAATTTTAGAAGGGATGAAGATGCTATTGATGCCATGAGGGCACTGCAAGGTTTTACTCTTGCTGGCAACCCACTTAGAATCGAGTTTGCAAAGGCGGTCAGTGTTGCCCACCTTTTACTGCTTGTTACTTTTCCAGTTCATTATATGAATCTACCACTGAAGTTCAATTCATTTAATCACAAGGCCATAGTATTGGCTTAGAAATAAATCAGCAAAATTTGCACAAAAAAAAAGAAAAGAAATGAAGGAAACACATCAGTTATCGCTTCCCTCGTATTATAATTCATATGGTTCAATCCATCAAATTAAGGTGTTCCAGAATATTCACCTTACTATTAAGATGAGTATGGTCGTAAGTTACTGCTTTTAATTTCAGTTAATAATTCAGTCAGAACTGGCTAGAAAATGATAACCCTACTCAACCAACTACTGCCTAATGGATCCATGCATCATTAACTCAACTGCTTGATACTTCTTCTTAACCTGCATTGGTTTTCCATATTTTCCAATTGGCAAGAAATGTTTCATGTTTGCCATTGGTATTGTTCAAATTTGATGAGATTTTACACACCCAATGATTTCAACATCAAAAGTACAGCAAACTCATGAAACAAAGGGTATAACATACTTCTCCATTTATCTGAGGTGATATTAAAAGCTGATATCAGCATCTTCAAGTATGAGCCCCATTTATTTTCACTATACTTTAAGATATTACCGGAAAAAATATTAAAAACAGAATATTTTTTTGAGCTAGAACTCAATGCCTCTGTATAGTGGTAATATTTGACTAAGAACAAGTAATGTGACTATAAAATGTTACTCATTTCAATAGCCACGAGTGCTGTAGTATAATTTATGACACTTCAATTCATCGTTTGGGTTGGTTGTTTGTGTATTATTTGTTAACTTAAATCCTATGCTTATCTTGTCATTCTTTTCCACTGGTGGGTTGGAATTTGGAATGACTTATCTGTTGGAGTCTAGTGCTTTGAAGATACTGAAGGGCCGTGACATTGTTGATTCACGGTTTCATTTATTTTAATTATGAAAGAAATTTATGAAGACAAACAGAAGGTAGTTAATTGCTTAGATATGGAGAATAATGGGTCCTTGTTACTGCAAAGGAAAATGCAAGCAATTATGAAAAAATACAAAAAGCAAAAAAGGAGAACATAAACAGAGCAAATCTACTCAATCCCCTTGCATAAATGTTAGAGAAATTCCCTTAAAGAGACTTGTGCTTTAAACAACATTGACACCAAACGCCAAATGTTAGCCTCTATCTGCTGACCATGTAGATTGAACTTTTCTGAAAAGGTATAGGCTAATAATGACTTAGGGATGTTTATAAACATTTTTTGTTTGTTATGCATTAGATGATGCTACTGTTTAAATTGTTTGGCATTTGCATTAAATGTTGTTTATAATATGTCATTGAGTTTCATCCTTTTCTATTTTGGTAATTTCACCTGTGAAAACAGCAGCAAGAGGTGGTGCTATCTGTTCACTGTTCATGTATTTGAATCACTGCTCATTATTCAACATAAAAAATGTAGTTGTGGGGGTGAAATTAGACTTGCATTGTGTATTTTTTATGGTGATCTCTGCCAATTAAAACCTTGAAGAATATTGGCCAAATTTTATATTAAAGGAAATGGGAATAGAAACAAAAAATCCTGAAAAGTGTTATATCTTGATTAATTTAGTTGAGAAACTGCTTAACATGTCTCAAAGTAGAAAAATGTTCAGATATGCAGTGGGCTAGGTTGAGTTTGGTCACAGTTTTTTGCTTCTTTGCATGTATATATTAGTTGCTACATAATGTAACCCTTCATTTTTGAATAATGCTGGCTTTTCTGCCATACATAGGCTACTAAGATGCTTTTATGGTTCAGTAAATTTTAGTTCTTGTTACTCTTTTTGTTTTATCATAGGGTGGAGATCTTTTTAACTAAATATATGATGATTTTGATATTACTGTTACAACTTCACTTACCAAGTATTCATTGTTTTTATGGTGGTTTTTTTATGATATTATGTTTATTTGGATTATAGTAGTGATAGCATAAACAAGTATGTACCTTTCTCACTTCTGTTCATGGAGCTGAACTGCAATTTATTGCTTTTGTGTAATAATAAAGGTCCAGATTTGTATGTTCTTGCATTTGTTTGGTATATAGCTGTAAAATATACTTTATCATGTTTTTTTTTATTGATGGATTAATATATAGGAAGATTCAGAGGAGGAAAAACAATATTTTATTGTTGACACTATAGCACACGGAAAATAAAGCAAAACTACACTGAAGAAACCTCAGAAGATATCCATAAAATCTGGAAAGAAACAAAACAAAATGCCATACAAATTTCCCAGTGTAGATCGTAGGTTAAACTTCAGCTTGAAAATCAGGTTTAACTTCAATCAAATACAAGAATACGTGCATACCTAATGCGTTTCCATGAGGCTTGGTTCTTTCCCTCCAAACATATAAAAAACTCAATGAGAAATCTGCTCTTAAAGGGAAAATATGATATCACCAAATACCACAGCTTAATGCATACACATGTTGTCAATGATGAGTATAAATGTACTATTAAATAGCTTTGGAGCCAGAATAATACATGCTACATATACACTGCAGCAAGAAAGGCTCCGTGAAGCCATTGAACATGGAACAGGTCATTCAATATATGCATATGTTTTGGTGAAATACTTGAGGTTTATAGTTAAAGATAAAAATCTCAAGAACGTCTGCTCGAAGTTCTTTTGGAAGAATCATTATAAACATAACATTATAAAATCTGAACTTTGGGTACAAGCAGGAACTTGTGTGTGAATCATACATCTCTAACAATATATTATCAAGAAAGAATATATTCTTGCATTGTGAATGAGTAAGAAACTGGAAGGACTGGTTGGAATGCACTATGGAAAAACGACAAGTTCCTCCCAAGTCCCATCCATTAGCCGGAAAGACCAGAAAGCTAACAAACTTCTATATCTTTATTTTTCTTAAAGAAAAGTACAACTGTAAATATATCAATCTTTTCAAATTAAGTATTATGGTGGTGCAGTCTACTATCAAGAGACCGTAAGGATATTCTTTAAAGAATTGTTTCAGAACCAAAGATCTAACCTGCACTGAGATCTATAATTCATCTTATACATTACCAAAGGCAAAACGAGTCACAATTTTAGAAACGGAAACATTGGACATCAAAGGGTAGAGCAAAGACGAGAAACTTCAAGCGTAATTTTTATGTTCCAGTGATTGAATACACGCATGCATTTACAATATTGAGCTGCTTGTATTTGTTGAAGCTCAGAGTTTGGAATTTCACTTAGTTTCATTATTTCAATTCTTATAATCTCGGAGAGGTTGCAAATACCAACCAATCCGAAACGACTATTTACTTCTGGTAAAGTATTAATGAGCCTCACTTAATTGCTTAGGCTTTTAGTAGATGTTGTCTTTGACATGATATTAGAGCTTCATTGGCCTGGTAGTCATGGGTTTGCTTATTAAATTTAAAAAAAAAGGGTATAATAGGTTGTGCATTGTCCACATCTAAAGTCCAATGGGTTCTTATGAGAGGGGGATATGGTAGATTTAGAACCATGGATAGGGGGCATTCACGAAGGGTTTGTTTAATGGCTGGATGAAAAGGATAGAATGAGATAAATTATCATATCTTCAATTTGTTTGGTGTGTCAGTATGATAAGCTGATCTTTGTTGCTTATTCTATGAAGTTCATTAGTTTTAAAGTTAACCTAAGGAGAAGTTTGGTTGCGAACAAGTAGGATTTAATAAAATTATTCTCCCTTTTGTACCTCGTAATTGCTCAGGTTATTTGTTCCACAATCGTTGCCACAACTTCTATCAACACTGCTATAAACACCATTGCGATGAATGATACTGCAATTGCAACTACCATCCATGTCCATCATTGTTTGCAAATAAAGTGATCACAACCATTTATGTCAACACCATTTCAACAACCACCATCGTTAGCACAATAAGTTGCATGACAAACAGTTCTATCACTACTACCATACCATCATCATAGTATTGCCACCATAATTCTCACTACAATAAGTGTTTATCATCACCGTTATCACTATTTTCATTGTCAATGGCACCACTGTTGTCAACATCGTTATTGTTTTTGTATCTTCACTATTGCCCACAATAATCTCTATATCACTGTCATCATCATTACTGTAATTGTCATCGTTATCAGTAACTACCATAGCTGCAATTGTTGTCTCAAAAAACATTTATATAATTATAACCAATATCTGTATCACCACTACCTTTTTTTGTTAGATTAACTTTGTCTATATTTACATATATTTTATATTATCTGGTAGCTTACCTCACCAAACACAACAATCACAAGACAAAATAAGAGCTAATACTCAAATTTCTTACTCTTGCTTTCCTCTTATCCTATCTATCTTCAATATCAATTTGTTTAGTAGTTTAAGCTTTTTTTAGGAGGTTCAAATGTGTAGGTCTAAACTTGTGAAACATGCTACGGAGCAAGCCAATCTGTTGGAATGTCTGAAAAAGATGGCCCTTAAGAATTTTTTTTTGTTTTTTTGCAGAGTATTTAAGAAAAGACAAGTGAACTGCTTGATTCCATATGAATCAAGATGTAATGGAGGACCAATGATAAAGATCCTATCTTGTTTCTAACCATTTATACACCACATAAGTTCAAATTGAACGTAGTGTCAAAATCTTTTGACCAGGGAATTGTTTGATGTTCTTGGGCAAATTTGATCTTTACCAACACCAAACAAGATTTCCAAAGATGCAAAATTGTTGGGCAATGAACGAGAACTAGTTTCAGAAGTCAATATGTACATCATATGGTAATCAAGAGACTAGGCAATTAGAGGTCTTCAGATTTGAAGTAAAATCATGGATTTTGTTATGACCATAATCCATTCACTTGATTCCAAATGGACCTCAAAATGAAAGAATCACTATTGACTGATGAAGTTAGAAATTAAACTTGAATTTACAAAATGGTAAGCTTGGGCGGTCAAGGGACCATTTCCCTTTGTTTGAGTCTGAATCTAGTAACACCGTAAAAGAATGTAATTTAGAAATACTTTTTTTTCAACACACCCTCTATAATTGGTTAATATTTATTGAAAACTATAAAACTATTAGTTAAACTTATTAAATAAGGATTAGATTCATATTATTTCGCAAATCCCAATCAATTTTAGTCAATAGTGTGCAAGGTAACTACATATCTTAAGTTAACATAACTTTGATTAGCATGCATGAGTTCACCAATGATTTGGCATGCCACACATTAGAGTTTTACAATGTAGATAGAGATGTAATAGAAAACCATCAAGCAGTCTTCACTCAATAGCTTAAGCTATTGAGAGGGTTGGTTCATAATATGGTCAGTCCTTATGACCAAGTGTTCAACCCTATTTTTCTTATAAGTTACATTTCAGTAAAGGTAGGTGCATTATCTGTGGTTTAAAGCTCAACAGGTTCTCGCAAGAGCGCTTGTGTCTTTAAAGGTCTAATATAAGGTCATTCATGTGTCTTCGTCTTTTAGCTTTTTCTTATGGGAATAGTTAGATTATAATAATAACTTGTACTTTTGAAATTCAGATAAGCTGATGCTATAAGTAGTCTTTGGAGGGAGAAAAGGCAAAGCTATCTTGTTGTCAAAGGAAACTTAGAAACCAATTTGCTAGATGCAATCTTTTCTTTTTCTGTATATTGAAATGGATATTTTTTTTTTATAAATTTCTAGGGATTTACTGGGTGGAATATATGGAAAAAGGAAACAATAAAGGAAAAGACTAAAGCGAAATACAAGGGATCAATGTCATGGTTGTCTCTATTTAAAATTTTGTGCAAAGGCATGTATGGTGAGCAAATTAAGTTTCGCTGACTAGAGGGCATGAAAGTGAACAGCAGCATTAACAAATATTAGTGGTAAAACAAAACAATTACTAGGAATTGTTGTATAAGTACTGTCATGCCCTCTAGCAAAGTGTTTTGTTTTACCACTATTATTGTTAAAATGTTGAAATATTGCATGGAAGGGACAATCCTGAGTTGAAGGTGTTGACTATGGGTTGAACTGATGCTGCAAAAACTGTATTTGACTGGATAAGTGTGTGGCTCCAAATTATTTATGGTTTTAAGGAAATTTTAGAAATCTTTTAAAAAGTAAGTAGACCGAGAATCAAACACTTTGTACTGGAACTTTATATCCTTGCATTTCACTAGGAAACCAACATTAATATTAATTTTTTTTATGAAAAAATGTTAATATATACATAATCTTAATTATTATTTTAATCTCCTCCGTTTTACGTGGTTCAACTGCTGACCTATTGGTTCAACCTGTAACGGATTAACCCAGTATCTAACCTAGTTAATGACTATTATTATTTTTTAAACACTAGTTTCATGAATTTATGTGTGATCGAGTATAATAACATAGCACTCTAGAAATCCTTGTAGTTGTCCTGTTTGGTGAGCATAAGGTTTTGATGTTAAAAGACCATTTAGCTATCAGATATTAAACTTTACAAGTTGTTTTACTCGTCAAGTATTCAATGGATTGACAATTTGTTCCATTTGCTGTGTTTTTTTGGAAATTCGGACTAGGAATGAAGGCATATATTATTGTTGTTATAAATGTAAAAAGTCTTTCAATTATTTAACCTAATGCTTAAACTTTTGGGACACAGTATCAAAGGTTCAATGTCCAAGTGTTTAGCAATTCAATCCTTGTTGCCCTTGTTCTTTATAGTTAAATTAATTTAGGTCTGTAAGTGTATAACCTTAAAGTAGGCTTTGAATAGGGCACCTGTCCCTGTAAGAGAGTTGCACCTATCACTGTCAAATGGTTGCAGGTAGTTACTTTCCTTTCAGTCTGTTAAAATTTACCTCTTGTATCTTGCTCTATATACATAGAGCTTCTGAGTACACTACTCACAGTCAATAGTACAACTTTGCCGTTCTCCATTTTCATAATTATAACACGGTATCCTCTGAGCCACTACAACCTAACTATTGATTTCTGATTCAGCAGGAAATTCTTTCAGTTCTTTCAGTGTTAGAGAGCCCTGCAGCCTGGGAGCTTTAAGTTCAACTTTTGCTCACCTGACTTTAATCACCTCACTGTGTCTATCTTGACATCTGTTTACTATTCTCACTCATTCCAATTATGTAATGGAATCCATATTTATTTCAACACTCACAATAGCAAGGGCTGGTCAACTCATAAGTGAACTGCTCAATGTCAAGAAACGATATCAAACAGTCTCACTTTCTTTTCAAATCAAGCCATTTCTGCTCGGTTGAAATCCATTGGTGGTCTGTTCCTTAGCTGACACTAAAAAAATAGAACAGAGCCAAGGAAGTAGTCCAAGTCACCAAAAGATCTCTGGAGAGACATGAATTGAGTTTGGAAATCAACTGCTGAAGAAGAGCACATAAGATGAGCTTAGCCTCAGCCATGTTGGCTTTGGCTTAGATCTCTAATGTATTTAGCTGAACTGGACTACTTCAGTGTCTCAATTCAGAATTCTCTCCAAAGGAGTTTTGTCCGAGTGACCCTTATTGGACTGCTTCCTAGGCATTGAGGTTTAGCCTCAACCTGATCGACCACTCTATGTCTTACAATATAAATGCATCATTTTGTTAGCCAAAACCACTATGGTTGAGGCTAAGCCTATCTCATCTTCTATGGTGGGAGGCTGTAACTGACTAAAGAAGGTTCTGACTTACTTAACTGATACATCCTTTCCCAGATTATTCATTGGGCACTTTGATATGCCCTTAAAAGGAGAGTGGAAAAGTAGGAAAGGGAAGGGGGGAAGAGACTCGCCTAATACTCCAACTTTTGGAGTTAGGCACCCATCTGTTTACTTTTTGTCAGCTATGTTAGAACATTTCTGTGAATGCTATTATGATCTATGTAGTTCTATTATGTGTGTTGTGCTTGGAAGCATTATTCCTCTTCGTTCTAAATTCAAGCGTACAACCAATATGATTGATTGATCTATGTGCCTCCCTTATTACTTTTTTATATTCCACTGTTCTTGTGATACAATTCGATCCTTATATAGACAAATCTCAATTTGAGGAAAACCTTTGATGGCTTCTTTATGAAAACAACAATATGAATTTGGGTATAGATGGTTTTTCTTTTATCTTCATGACATTTACCACATTTTTTATCCCTATTTGTTTTATAGTGGATTGTGGTATGTTATGAGAAGTTACGGGAAAGAGTATATTACAACATCTCTAATTTGTGAGTCCCAAAGGATTGTGGCATGTTAATCCATATGTCATGTGGAGCTTATTATCTTTTATTCGCTGGAATAAAGCTTTTCCTTTACTGGAGCTCCTATTGTTCCTGCTCTAGCTTCCATTCTAGCTCCCTTCAGCCTTGAAGATCATCACATTCCATCCAACTCACTCTAGTTTCTATGTTACTTGCCTTTGTGCTTCTGCATGTTGGGAATCTAATGGAACAAGATTTTCTACTTGGCTTTACAAGTGATCAACAATACTTTTAAGCCCTAGCTTACACTGTTTTGGGCTCGGTTATGTGAGAGGTCGTATCTTTCACCAAATCGTGGGACAGACTCCAAAATCCATTCTCGCCTCTTCTGGTTATAATAGATTGAGAACCCTGAATACCTCTTCTACCATATGGCCTCCCTGGTTTCTTATTTAGGTTCTATCTTTTGTAGATTCAGCTTGAGATTTTGTTTCCTTTATTAGTAATAAAGGGCATAAGACATTCGTGGAGTCTGTGCCTTTCGTACCACAATAGGATTGGTTGCTTGGGTAGTTCCCACTCCTAAACACAAGGAATAGGGGGAAGGTGGCCTCATCTATCTTATCAAAAGAACGTAGAATAACCTATTTCATTCTACGTTACGTTCTTCCTGGGCTGGGTGATCTGCTTTGATCAAGGAAAATAAAGTAGAATCTTTTTTTGAAGCGTGACAGTGGAGTAGTGGCAGGAAAAGTCATAAAGAACGATGCCCCTTTTTACCATGTTGAGAGTGAGAAATAATCTGGGAGTTATATGATAGAGAACCTTGATTGATAATCTAAGATACGATCAAGATAATATTGAATATGTTCATTTATTTTAACTGGAGTGAAATGAAAAAAAGTAACTATTTTTTATTTACATGGAAATCAAACTGAGCTTTAGCTTTACTTATTTGTGTTTCTCTATTATGTCCCTATTAAGACAAAAATGAAAACAAAGCATTTTTCCTGCCCTTACTGAATTCTTTTGCTATTAAGAATTAATATTTACTGGATTGTACATGCATCTGATCCGGATTTGGTGGATGTTTTTCATTATTATGTGAATGATTAAAAGGGTCAATTGCTACTGCACTATGTGGTGCAGGATAGAACGAGAAAACAAGCTGTTTGTCTTTTGCTCCCTCCCTCCTATTGAATTGAATGTTTAACATACAAATATATATGTACTCAACACACTTATCACCATAGACTTAGAATAATCAATACATATTGTAATTCTATGGTGAACACTTATGTGCAAACTATTTTGCATGTTATACGATCCATTTGTACCAAAGATACAATACGGTGGTTTGTTTGGTGCTGTTTCTTATTTTTTTCCATTATGGCATCCTCAGCTCTTATGTGTTAAAAGAAGGGAAGATGATTGTATTTTGACATTGCTATCATTTTCTTCTTGCAAAGTGTAACCGCGCAAAGACATGTCGTTTATGTATACTGAAGAGGATATTAGAGGTTGGTGTTAGGTAGTTAGCAAGGCTAATTAATGTAAAGCTTTGTTGAATCTTCATGACCAGGGTCAACGATGCATAGGGGTTTGATGTAGACTAGCGGTACTGAATGATCTATAATCGATTATACCGTGTAGGATAATGTTAAGTTGTACTTGTATTGAAGAGCTTGGAGTGATTGATTGTCTTGATGTATTATGTTCGTCCATTATTTTTGTTTCTCTTTCCGTCAAGTCTTCATAGTTCATATTAGTAAATTTCTTTTTGTTTAATGTCTTTGTGTTGAATTTGACTGTGCAATTTTAGTCGCGTTCTACTTCTATGGGTTCAGTGAGTCATGCCACCATTAGATCAGTGGTGTGCCTTGTATTATTAAGCAAGTAGAAATTGCAAAAAGTTCTTGTTAGTTAGTTCTTAGTGCACCGAGACCTTAGATGTTGATAACCACTTAATCTTCATAATTGGCATCTAGTTATGGAAGAAATATTTTCCTTTCAGAATTTTAGAAATAGATAAATGAAATGTATGATAATTTCAACAAGAAGTTTTGTTCTTAATCACAGGATAAGCCATCAGCAGTACCACGCGATGAAGATTACTCTTGGGATGAACGGAACTCAACATTAAGGGGTTCTCCTTTCTCACAAAGAGAGTTTAGGGGATACCGTGGTAGTCCTGAGCTGCAGTATTCTGACAAATCTAAGCTGAGTGACAAAAATCCAGAACCCAGTGAGGTCCTGTGGATTGGGTTCCCGGCTCAGTTGAAGGTGGACGAATCAATTTTAAGAAAGGCATTTTCCCCCTTTGGTGAAATAATGAAGATTACAACGTTTCCAGGTCGTAGTTATGCCTTTGTTCGCTTTAGGAGCCTTACAGCTGCATGCAGAGCAAAAGACAATCTGAAAGGGAAGTTATTTGGAAATCCCCGTGTTCATATTTGTTTTGCCAAAAGTGAAACAGGTTCATCAAACAGTGAGAGGAGATCACTTAATGGCCCTCGCTCTCCAATTTACAAGTCAAGTGGTCGTGATGGATCTTCTGACAACCTCAGACAGGATCGAAGCTTCAACGGTGATCGCAGCATTGGTTCCCCAAATCAGTTCCGGAATTGGGATTCTGATCCTTACGATCACAAAAGGGGTTCTTCATGGATGGGTGGAACTAACACATATGAACAAAGAAAAGTTGGAGAGAAGGGGAGAACACTAGGAGTATCACAAGAAATGTATGAACTTATGAATAGTCCATCAAGAGAAAGAGATGATCGATTTCCTCAAAAAGGTGCATTCTACGAAGATCTGCGGGCCTTTACAGATGTTCCCTATCTACGTGAGGCTAAAAGGCCGAAGACTGGTTCTCCTCCTCTTGAAAGAGAGCTTCCAGAGTATCCCTTCTCTGAATTAGAAAAACAGAAACACGTTCTCCCAAGACTTTTATCTGATTTACCACCACGTGAGCATTTTGATAAAGGATTTGATGCTGCAAATTTTACTTACGGCCAGACTCTTGAACGCCCCCCAAATTCACCTCTGCCTCGTTTAGATAGACAAGAAGGCTGGAAATCTTATGATAATTTCCAAATGGGTTCCAGTGCTCAGCAGTTAGGTTATGTTGAAAAGAAAAGATTCACGCCTGAACCCGATAGTTCATCTTTAGCGGAGTGGAAATGGGAAGGAACTATTGCTAAAGGTGGAACCCCTGTCTGTCGAGCACGCTGCTTTCCGGTGGGGAAAGTCCTAGATATGATGTTGTAAGTATTAACTCCTTTCATAAGTTGTATTTTTTTTTTAGATTTAGGTAACTTTGAAAAAATCTATATCTATACACACAAACACACACACATATTCTTTTCTGTTTCTTAGGTAGTCAAATTTTACTGAGACTCATTAAATAGAACTGCTTTTGAAAGGGGTAAAATAACATTGAGATGTGCGAGGGGGAAAGAGGAAAAAAGTGGCCACACTATTATACGAAAAATACTTGCTGTCTATTGAACCTCACTGACCTTAGAATTGGTTCAATCTCCCCTCTGAAAAATTTTGATTACAAGAAAAAGAGGATACAGTGATATAACTAAATTTTGTAGACATTTTTATTGTCTAAAGCTGTTAGGCGGTCTTTTTCTGAAAACATTGGCTCATTTTATTTGTTGGAAAACTTTCTCAATACCAATTGGCAATTAGATAGAATTTTGCAATATCCATATAGGGATTTCAGATAAATGATCATATTATTTTCTTATATAGAATTAGTTCAGGGTTGGTTTGTTCACAACTTCAAAAAGCAGTCATCGCCGGAGCTTTTAATGATTAATTTAAAGCAATTGAGCGGAAATTAAGAATGTAGAAAATGTGCATTTAGAGTTAGAACTTAATCTAGTCATCCAAGTATATAATTGATAGCTGAGTTGGTTTGTTTAATAAACAAGATAATTTACTTAGAAATATATATTGTGGTTGAGGTAGCTGATTGTGACTTTTGAACTGGTCTATTAATTATGAATTTATGCAACAAGGTTATCAAATTAAACATATATCTTTATTTATAAAGCATACATGCATCTTATTAATGTTCGAGTTAAAACACTATTCTTCGATAAAAGTCGTAAACGGACAAGAATACAGGAAACATAACTGAATCCAAGTGACAATGTGCACAATGGAGAGTGTTATTATGAAATATAGGTATTAAAGGAGAGATTAATTGTAAATATTTTAATTACCACAGTTATGTAGATCCTAAAATAGGCCCATTGCAATGCGCAAGATACAATATCCAAATATTTAACAAGATGCAACAATAAGAATTCATTAGCAGATAGTCAAGAACAGAATAGGAGGATAATGAATCCCCCTAAAGCAACCGAAGAAGACACAATGGAACATTAATTAGTTCATAGGCAGCTCTAACATCTGGTTGGTATGTACTCAATAAATTCGTGACAGCCACATAAAGACCAAAAGATCAAAACCCTGCCTCGAAATGGTGGTGAGGGAGAATTCTGATTTATAACTTTTGCTTAACCATACTCATCAATATTAACCATGTTACCATGCAACTGTAGCACACAAGCAAAGCGGTTAACTATCATTACTGTCCTCCTTCAATTGTTTATGTTGGGTATTAATGTCAATACATTGATTTCAGACCCGAATTCTTGGATTGCACAGCAAGAACTGGTCTAGATATGCTTTCAAAGCATTACTACCAAGCAGTTGGTGTTTGGGTTGTTTTCTTTGTGCCTGGAAGTGATGCTGACATGGAATTCTACAATGAATTTATGCATTATCTGGAGGAAAAGCAGCGCGCTGCTGTTGCCAAACTGGATGACAAGACCACCTTATTTCTAGTTCCACCATCCGAGTTCTCAGAGAAAGTACTGAAGGTACCTGGTAAATTGAGCATATCTGGTGTTATTCTGAGGTTGGAGAATCCTGTTATAAATCATGGCCCAGGACACATGCAACGAGAAATGACAAACGAAAACCTGTTGTCCTATAATGAGAATATACTGCATCCGAAGTCATCATTTCCTTTGGAACGCCTACCTACATCACCATCTATTTCAGAATTGGGTAATTCTGGAATCAGCAATCTTTCATTTCTGGGAAATAAATTTGCAGCAGCTCCATCAGTTTCTGATTCAGTTCATGCCATGGCTACCATGTCTGAGTCTCATGACGAAAGAAATCGCAACTACACTGTCCAGCAGCGGACTTCTGGACCAAACTGGTCTTCTCAAAATCTGCAGAACTTCTCCGGTAGAACTCTATCATTGCAACCATCAGGTGGTACTGTAGAACCTGTTGCCGATGAACGCCAACTCACCATTCCAAGGGCAGTGACAGATGCAAACTCAATTCAACATCCCAATGGACCTTCTGTTATTCCATTTTATGGTGATAACAAGTTGTCTTACCCAGACATAAGACATTTAGATCCTTTATCAGTGCCTGTGGGAGCACTTCCACCAGAACAGCTTGCACAACTAGCTGCATCTCTTCTTGAGCAGCAGAGGCAGTCAGGAAGCTCTTCAAGTACATCTGCATTGGGAGATCGTGATCCGCGCCAGATTAACAGATTTAACACGTCTGACATCTCATCCAGATTTAGCACGTCCGACACCTCATCCCGACCATCCCAAAAATATGCTACAGAAAACAATCTGGTGAGTTCTGATCTCTCGACATCTCAACTGGGTCAAATTTTACAGATGCAGAAACAGCAACCCCAGGTGTCACAGATTGTTCAAAGGGATCCACAAAGAGAGGGTAATGGAAATCAGCTGGTGACTGATGGCACCTTGCAGGAAGATTCTGATTCAGATCCTCAGAAACGTCTACAAGCAACACTTCAGCTAGCTGCTGTTCTTCTTCAGCAAATCCAGCAAGGAAAAGGAAGTTGAAATGTGCCATGATTTCTGTTGCTTTCTTGGTTTAACGTCTTAGAATGAATTCAAAAATTAGAAAAGGTGTTAGTGGCTGTAAGTAGGATGGTCACATTTTCATTTTATGGATTGCAGTGGATTGGTAATAGAAATACTGCATATTTAGTTTTTTAAACCATTAGAGCTTTTAGTAGTTGTGTCCTTGCCCTTCCATAAAATTATCATTATAACTTTTATTAAAACAGCGTTTTCACTGAGTAATAACGTGTTTAAACCGAGATCAGTCATTTCATCCGGCGAGGCATTGTTCGAGGTTAAATGGTCAAACCGAGATCAAACAGGTATCAATAAATTATTTTAATGACTAAAAATGCTGAACAATTTTTAAAATGTATAATAATTTTTGAAACTGAAAGTTAAAATAAAACATCAATCTGTCTTTAACGTCTAAAAGATATATAAAAATTTAAGTCAAATGTGTATTGTATTTAGTAGGGGTGGTAAAATGGGTTAACCCGGTTCGTCTGGGGTTCGTAAAAAATGAACCGGGTCAGGTCGGGTTGACTCGTCAAGTAGAAATGGGTCAATAATCACAATTTGTCTCGTATAGGACGAGTCCGGTCGGACTGACCCGTTCACTTTTGTTTTCTTTTTTCTTTTAATTTTTTTAATTTGTTTTTAATTTTAATTTTTAAAATTTGTTTATATTTACATATAAATTGTTACTAAAGACATTTAATCAAATAAAATATTTTTAAAATTTTTAATTGATTAGTTAATGTTTTTAATTAGATAAATTAAAATAATTATTAAATTACATATTAAATTATAAAATTATAATTAATATTGAAACTTAATTTGTAGGAATTAATGATTTAAATTACAATACTATTATATATTTACATATTTAAAAAATATAATATGAAAAATTAATCTTTGTAATTACTTTTATTTTATTTTTTTTTAAAACGGTCCAACGGGTTAGGACAAGCTGACTCGTACTTTAGTTCGTCAAGTTGACGGGCTAGACAGGATAGGTCAAAATGAACCGACAGGTTGAAATCTTCAATCCAACCTCCCTTTTAACACGGGCTGGCCTGTTTGGCCCAGCTCGTTTTGTCACCCCTAGTATTTAGATTGAAATTTTGATAACACATACTAATAACAAATTTATTTTTAGAAAAAAGTGAACCATTTTAGGTTGAATTTTACTTTTTAATAAAAAAGTTAAATTTGTAATTAATCATTTTTTATTATAAAATAAAGTTAATAATAGAGAGAAGAATAAAGAGAAATATAAGAGCATCAAAGATTTTTTTATATCTTATTATTAAGGTGGAAAAGTCCTTATTTATAGGTACAAAAGACAACTCAAAGGGTATAATTTAAAGATTACATACTTAATGTAAATAATGCAAATATCATCAATAGTAATCAAGTTGAGTAACTCTCAGCAACTCAAGGGATAATCCATAACTTTCATAACACTCGCCCTTTGATGTCCATTGATCAAAGAACGTGCCTCGTTAAAACCTTACGAGGAAAAACCTTTCAGGATAAAAACTTAGTCAAGGAAAAAAAAGTACATCATTCTTAATTCTTTGATATAATATTCTTCTATTTCTCCTGTCAACACCCAATTTCGTCCGGGTGACTAGATAATAAATGAAATAAAATAATTTTTTTTAGTAATAATAATCTTATTTTTCATATTTCCTAGGCAACTAATTTAAATATATAATATAACATAACTAAACGTTTTTTTTAGAAAAGTAAACGAAATAGAAAAATAAGAGAAATAACTTTTATAGTGAAAATAAGTTTTTAAAAGATAAAAAAAAAACATAAAAATAATGATTAAGAATAAGAATTAAAAATAAGTTTTATAATAAAAAAATAATAATAAATTGAAAATAGAAAAATAATTTTTAAATAATCAAAATAGTTTTATAAAATATATTTTAATTTATAAAAAAAAATGAAAAAAAGGATAACGGTAAAAAACTATAACATATTGTTTTTAAAATATATATATATATATATATATATATATATATATATATATATATATATATATAT
>Ga0099822_1001440_pt1 | contig 27708 bp, 11 predicted proteins | sample CowpeawhiteBW_FD_76839 | JGI IMG/M metagenome (GOLD analysis project Ga0099822, IMG submission 76839) | Root nodule microbial communities of legume samples collected from California USA - Cow pea white BW | ecosystem: Host-associated > Plants > Roots > Nodule | place: USA: California | collected... | reverse complement strand
ATAATAATATAACATATATATAATAATTTTTAATTATTTTTTTTATTTAATTTAATATTAATAATCTCAAAAAAATAATAAAAAAATATATATATATATATATATATATATATATATATATATATATATTATTGCGTGTGTTTGTGTGAGAAAATACATACATTTATAAATATGTGTGCTCATTTTTTTATTGTAAGTAATTATTATGGTTTAAAATATTAGTTAAATTTATTATAAGAATTTTTGTAATTAAAATTAAAATTTTGCCGACGAAAATAAATATTTATGGATAAAATTAAATTTATTAACAAATTTTATAAATAGATTTTAGAATTTGAATTATTGACAAAAATATATTTTTTAAAATTTAACGATAAATTAAAACTTGTATTGTCGACTAATATTTTTATTAATAAATTTCAATAACAATTTATAATTCTTATTACTAATGGATTTATCGGTAAATTGCATTAGTAAAATATCATCATACTTTTTGTCTTGATTTTTGATTAATTTGTATAAAATTTGTCATTGATTATGTTTTAAAGTCTGTCAATAAAAAAAATATAATTATTATTACTAATGGATTTATCGATAAATTTTATTAGTAAAATAGTATCATACTTCTTGTCTTGAGCTTTGATTAATTTGTGTAAAATTCATCATTAATTATGTTTTAATGTCTGTCAATAAAAAAAAGACATAAACATTTTCACCAAATCTAATGAGAGGAGAGAATGAAGGAGGATACAATTGACACGACAACGACAAGGATGGTAAATGAGGTGGTAGTAGATGAGGAAGAAGAAAAAAAAATGAACAAGATAAAGAAAAAGAGAAAAAAAAAAGGACTCAATTATGATATTTACTGAATTTTATGATAATCAAAACCTGTCGATAATTATCAAAAAATATTTATTGACAAATTTAGATCATCGAGGATTATCAACAATTTTTTTTATCCATCGTTACCGATATAAATATGATCACATTATTGTGTCCAACTTTTTAAGATAGGTTTATAATATTTGTAATTTGATCATGTTAATATGACAAGTAAAATTATAAATAATTTTAGAATGTTTGCTATATATTTGTTCACATATATATGTTATAATACATAAAACACTAATTGAATTCTCATAATTTTACAACAATGATTTTTTTTAAATGAAATACTAAATACAAATTAATATTTAGAATGTGTTTGAGTTTCCTAAAATTTATAAGAAATAGAATTTTTAAAATGATTTTTTTTAATAAAATATAAAAACGCTTTATTTTGTCTGTTATTTATTTCCCCAGAGCTTCGATTAATAGAATAAATTAAGAAAGAGTAAGAACAAATATCTCCCTTCTAATATTTCAACATATAAAGAAGGTATAATGTTTATAAAAATTATGCAATCAAATTTATAAGTGTTGATAGAAAAAAGTGATTGAGAAATAAAGAAAAACGTAGATAAAAAAACAAAAAAAAAACAAAATCATGACTTTGTGTGGAAGAAGCACTAGATGTAGCAAGAAGAGAAAAGTGCCAGGTATTTGAGTAAAGAAAGGACATAAAAACTATAAATAGAATAACAATGAGTTTTGAAAATTGATGACTCATAAAATATAACAAAAAAAGACAAAATGAAATTAAATGTAAAGATAATAAAATTTTATTAGATAACTAATTTAGTTTTTTTTATTAGCCAAAATTTGAAATAAAACTGATTTTGGTATTCGGAAAATTTGTTAAAAATATGATTGTGTTTCAAATTCAAATTGCAAATAGAAAACACAATGAAATCGTGACTTTAGTTATGGTTTCATATTTATGCTTTTCTACTGCCAGAATTTATATATTATAAATATCTTGTACTATATTTATCTTGGATAGGAAAATCGCATATGGTTAATTGCAACGATCCTCTAAGAACATAATCAAAATATGCAGTAGATAATGAGAAAAGGAAAAAAATAAATTTATTTAAAGTTATTTGGTCCATCTGAAGAAGCTTTTTGTATTACATGAGTTATGACAGGTTAACAAAGTTTTTAACAAAGTTTTTGACAAAGTTTCATATTCAAGTAAAAAACATTATTTTATTATTTTATTTTAATTAAAAAATAAAAATTAATCTGTTTTAATTCTATTTTTTAAAATTTTTGTTAAATTTGTCAAAAGTTTTTTTTTTGTCCAAGAGGTAATTTTCCATAAATAAAACATGAGTTTCATTAATGTTGAACATTATTCTCAAGAAAATATGTTTAAAATATAAAAAGGTTAAATATATTTTTGTTTCTTACGTAAATTTTTGAAATTAGTCAATTTTAAAATTTTGGACCAATTTAGTCATTCATTTTTCGAAATACGTGAATTTAGTTGTTTTAATCAAATTTTGTTAAATTTATTTAATATTTTAAATGTGTTTCATAATAGTATTTAACTTAACATTAAAGTAAAAATGTGTAAAATAGTATAAACAATTATAATCTTGAAATGCATATAAAACATCAAATAAACCTAACAAAATTTGATTAAAAGAACTAAATCTACGTATTTTAGAAAATAAATGACTAAATTAGTCTAAAATTTTAAAATAAATTAATTACAAAATTTAATAAAAGTTAAAAGACAAAAATATATTTAACATGATATAAAACATATCCGGTGCCGTGACGAAGTGAAATGTCCACGTGAAAGTGTCCATCAGACATTATTTTTCATTCATATTGAAAATGAACACAATACAAAATTTAACCATTAGGCAAATTTATTGTAGTAAAAAACAAAAAATTACTATGAAATAACAACAGTAGACATCTAAAAGAATGAAGATAGTAGTACTTTGTTAACCATGATCTACTAACTTCTAACTGAAGAACAATGTGCACCAAAGCATTAAATACATAATAAATTAACGGTCAATAAAATATCGCCCAAGTTACTGTTACTGATGGATGTTTCATTATTGTAAAATAAAATTAGAAAAATAAACGTGTACAAGAAGAAGTGTCTATTTATATATTATTAATTATAAATATATATTATTAGATAAATGACTTTTCTACCAATTGTGTCTCACGTGTATGAGAACAAAAATTCAAAATACTCTTTCACTCTAATATTAAATATTAATATATAACTAAATAAAATATTGAAAATATAAGACCTCTTTTTAAATTTATGTTTTAAAATTTACTGTTCTTCTAATACACATATATTTAAATTTTAATGATATGAGTCGGAGAGTAGGTAAATCTTTCTTTAATTTTTTTTTATCAGGAGACAACACCTTAACTCTTCAGAGTTCATCTTAAAAATTTATTAATATTTTTTGGTAAAAATATTTGACTAAAGATAATTTTAATATATTTTTCTTATCAATCCTCTAATGTATTTCTTTAATGATAAATTATTATAAAAATTACATCCACTTTAACATATATATCTTAACGAATTTAAAACCAAAATATTAACACCATCCATGGAACGAAGACGTTCCAAAGACGAATCAACGTTCCACGTAAAATGAAAAAAACTAATCAAGATTAAGAACAAAATAATGAATTATATATAATTGTTAAAGTTTTTAATTGTTTTCTTTTGAAAACAATGAATTATTTACCTTTTGTGTTTTGTCGGGTAATCCCTTTTAGCACTTTTTCGTAAAAATGAAAAATCCAAAGAAGTTAGCAATGAAGTCTTTAATTTTTTTCCACTTTTTGGTTGAGTGAGCCAATTCTCCACCATTATTGCTGTGCTTCCGTGAGTATCATAATTTTTGAAATTTAGAATTCTGTGGTAACAAACACATGTCGGTGTCTATTTAGCCACCTTGCAATATTTAGAGTACCAATATAATTGCTTTTTGAGTTTTTTCTTTTAAATGTTCACTAATTCACATGATTGAGAAATTTCAGTGTATGATATTTGTAATATGACATTATTGTTATAGTTAATGGTGTCTTAAGAACCCTTATTTTCTTATTTCATTAAAAAATTATAAGTCATTTACTGTTTCTAAAGAAATATTCTAAATTGATACTGATTCAACTAAAATATTAAGAAGAAATTATTTTTCAAGTGTCATAAATTAGGTTGTAAATTATGTGTGATAATATATATAATTTAGTATGTAGCTGAAAATATGCATAAAACTTAATGAAATCGTGCTAATAATAAGGTGGTTTTTAGTATTGAATAATTTTGGAGAAAAAATTTAGTAAATAATTTTTCAAGTAATTGTTTAAGTATGATTGGATAGAATGCTTCAATTAGTAATAAAACTCTAAAAATTACATTATAAATAATGAAATAATGTTGAAATATTTTATAATGCATTCGTAAAATATTAAATGTGTGTTGAAAACTCTCGTACATGTTTTGTGAGTGACCGGGGTGGTATCTTTATAAAAAATCTACTATACATCTATTTTCATAGACTACTTAATATGATATTTTATCTGAGAATATTTATGTATTTAATAGTGTGTTACACCAGAATACTTACTGAATATATATAATAGACTTTCAATAAAAAACAATTAATATTGAAAAGGAAAATTTTAATTCTCACTCAATACCATTACAAAATTAGTGTTTAACATGGTTGTTAGAAGTCTCATATCGACTAGATAAAAGATAATTTTAAAATATAGAAGTGAAGTGAAAACCTTAACTTACAAGTTAGTTTTGTGAGGTTGAGTTAAACTTAAAGTCCACTTTTTAACGAAAGATAAAGAAAATATATTTATTTATATAAACAAAAGTGATATTATGTGTTAGAAATGGTTTTATTTTAAAATAACCAAATCTTATTATTCTAATAATAAAAAACTTACCTTTAAATAAAAAATTTATAAAGATATCATTATTTAAAAAACATTCTATCTTTTTAAAAATACATTTTTTTTTAATTCTTTCAATTTTTTCCAAGGGTATGTTTGAGTTTGTCTCAAATGATGGATTTGAGGGAGAGTGAGTAGATGAATTTTAGAAGATTTGAGAGAAAAGTGAGGTTATCTCTTTAAAGGGATAGAAATGTGAGAGTCAAGAGATTTGAAGATAAAGTTGGTAAAGATTTGTAAATGATTTGATAGATATAAAATAATATTTTAATAAATAATTTTATTAGATTACAATTTTATTGTTAAAATTAGTATCAAATAAATAATTATTATTAGTTTTAATAATATTATTATTAGTTTTATTATTATTATTATTATCATTAATATATTATTAATTATCCACAAGGTTTAATAGCAATAATAATATTATTATTTTTATAATAATTTAATTCTACAATTAAAATTAGTAATTTATTATTATTATTATAATTATTATTATTTCTACGTTCTTATTTACAGGTGAAATTTAATAAATTTTCCATTTCTTCTCCACTCAATTCTCAAGTTGTATTTGCTTTGTTGTGCCAAGATGCCTTTTTTCTCCTCTTTTATTTTAGAAAAAAAATTATTTGACATTCTCTTTAAGAATACAATTCTTTAAAACTTTTATAAATACTATATATTATAATTTTAAATTAAAAAGTTATATAAGTATAATTAAAATATTATTATTTTAAACTATAAAATGAATGTAATTTTATTTTTTATAGTGTTGAACATCTTTTCTCTTATCTCTTCTTTCCAAACTCCTACTAACCGTACTGTTTTATAAAGAAAAAAGTGGAGGGAGCATGTCTAGATCCAATGCCTGAAGAAAAGTTGTGTAAATGAGATCTGTGGAATTGAAAGAAAGTGTCCCTACAGAAGAGACCGTATAACAGGGACCTCACATCAAATTCTCATTTAATTCAAAGTTCCACATTACCATCCACATCAAAATAATTGATGTTTTTTCGGTAAGTTTTGACGGAATATAATATAAAAAAAATTAGAGTTTTTAGCAATACTTCACGTAATTTCTTAAGAATAATTGTGTGTTTGGATAAAATATTTTAATGAAATAATTTTATTTTTAAAAATTTAATTTTTTTTAATGAAATATTGTGTTTGGATAAAAAAATAAGAAAGCATTTAAACTATAAATATTTCTTTTTAAAATTATTCAATTACCTAGATTTATATATATATACTATTTTTTTTAATTAAAAAAAAATCTTTTCGTTTCTTCTATTTAAACTATTTTTCATATAGATTCACATTTTTTAATCTTTTTATTTTATTAAATTCACGGAAGAGGTATATTTTAATTTTTATTTCAATTCAAGACTATTCAACTAATTCATTATGTGCAGTAAAATTTGTAATGCGGTCCAAAACACATCCATATAAAATTTTACCATATGTAACAGAAAACAAAAAAATTCTTTAATTTTCCTAAATTTTATAATTTAGAGTTATACTAATTTATAAAAAATATAATTAGGATTCATGTCAATTTCACAAAAAGAATTCCTAAAATCATAAATAAGATTTATACTAATTTGGGAAAAACCTAATTTGAGAGAAATATCGTAATAAAAGAATTATAAATCTAACATATATAGATACCAACCTTGTCTCGTCAGAGATCGGGTGAGAATGTATTATTCTTATCTCTCTTTTCCAATCTATATCTTTATTTATTTCTTATTACTCTCACACTTTCTTGATGGCTTGGTATGATTGTGATGACTAGAATTAGAATCCTACTCCTTTTTTATTTTAACCAACATCCATCAAATTGATTTTTATTTTAACTTTATTTATTTTTTAAATATTAAAAATATATAAATAATATAATAATATAATTTTAAAATATATAAATATATATAAAATAAAATTTAAAAATTTTGGGGGAGCCATGGCTCCCCTATGTCATGCAAGTACCATTCACATCTAGATCTTTAATAGTATAAATTATTTAAATATTTTAAATTGACTAATATTTTTTAAATTTAATTAAAATTATATACATTAAAATAGAAGCTTAATTATGTTTGAAGTGCAATCTAGGAATTTTTAATTAAGTCTCTACTCAATTTTTGTGCTATCCCCTTTATATTTGAAAAATTTTCAATTAAGTTCCTACAGGTAAATGTGACGTTAAATGTTGGGATTAATTGTGTGATGTGATAGTTATCTTGTAACCACTTCCCATAGATATGTCACATGATATTTGTTACAGCAAATGATTTTGACAAGATTTTTTTCAAATATTTACAATATTTAATGATTTTTTTAAAATTTAATTATAACTATAAAATTAAAAATAAATAAAAATTACAAAAATATATAACATGTAACTGAAAAATTGTAAAATTTTTTTTAAAAAAAATAAAATAACAAAAATAAACAAATTACAAAATTAAAAAAAAAAATCATAATTACAAAATTATAAAATATACAAATATAATTTTTATAGTTTTATATAAAACTATAAAATTACAAAAAAAATTATAAAATTATAAAATTATAAAATTATAAAATAGAAACTATATTTGTATATTTTATAATTTTGCAATTATGAAATTATATATTTTTATAATTTTATAATTGCTGTAATATTTTTTTTTAATTTTGAAGTTTATAATTTTGTTTTCATAATTTCACAGTTCCATGTTTTATAACTTTTGTAATTTTGTATTTCTAATTTTATAATTTATAATTTTAATTAAATTTAAAAATAATTTTCTTTAAATGTAATAAATATTTGAAAAAGATTTCTTCATCAAGGTCTTATGTGATAAAATATTATGTGATAATATTTATGGAGTTGTAAGTGTCACATCACAAAGTTGACGGTCACATTTAATTGCAGGTTTCAATTGAAAAAAAATGTTTTAAAATTTTAAGGACTCAAATTCAGTAAAATACAAAAATTTGTTAGAGACCTAATTAAAAGCTCAAATTTATGAGGGATTCAAAACATAATTAAGCATGAAATAAAGGTTGTTAAAATAAAATTTTATCTCACAAAAAATTCAATAGTTTTATTTATTGATGTAATGCTTCATCCGTGTATAAGAGTTATGATATTTATTTTAGGGTTAAATATGTTTTTGGTCCCTCAAGTTTCAGTGAATTTTGGAATTAGTTCCTCATCAAAACTTTATACCAATTTAGTCCTTCATCTTTCAAAATGCGTGAATTTAGTCATTTTAACCAAATTTTGTTAAGTTTATCTGACATTTCAAGCACATTTCATGATAGTATTTAAATTAACATTGAAGCAAAAATGTGTCAAACAATGTAAATAATTTAAATACTATCATGAAATGCGCTTGAAACGTCAGATAAACTTAACAAAATTTGGTTAAAAGGACTAAATTCATGCATTTTAAAAGATAAAGGACTAAATTGGTCAAAAGTTTTAATGAAGGACTAATTTCAAATTTCGCTGAAACTTGAGGGACCGAAAACATATTTAACCCTTTATTTTATAATTTTATTCTTTAAAATAACCTGTTGTTTAATTGTTGGAAAAATAGTTATTTTATTTAATTGAATATTCTGTCATTAAAAATAAACTGTAATTTAGTTATGTAGAAGAAACTTCTTGTCAACATATCATTTTATTTTAATAAATGATGAACTGATAGAAAATAATTCTGTTGGAAGGATACCAATTAAAGATAACACATTCTCATATATAAAGATCTAAGCAGCTAATTTAGATTTAAGAAACCGAAAGCAAAACATATTAATATTGTAACTCAATCATATTTTATTTTAGAAGTGATCTGATAACCCATTTTTAGTGATGTGGTTTTTTCATTTTTGTATCATCTATTTTATGAGTCATGCTAGTATGAAATTTTTCTCAAAAAGATTTTCGATGTAATAAATCTTTTATATCTAGAGTTCTTCATTTACGTTATATTCATTTAAGTTGATAACCACGATGAATCATTAACTTTACGTATGATGGGTCTTTCAATGAAATTATTAATAAATAAACTAATAAAACATAAATTAACCTACAAAATCTCTACGTATGGATCTAGATAATAAAAAGTTATAGACTTTATTAATATTACACAAATCTGCTAAGAAAACGAATATTTTATTACTTCGATAATTTGATATCAAATATCATTATTTTTGTCAGATGACAATGGCGGCGGATAATCTTCCATGGATGACGTACCGTCATTTTCTTCACTCGTTTTCTGTGCCATACATTGCAACATAACATAGCATCCCAGAATGGATAATTTAATTTTTAACACTTGCAAGACCGCGATTAACAACGGTGAAACCTCCATCGACGACCAAGTTGTGTCCACTGATATAAGCCGATTCATCAGAAGCAAGAAACAGAGCAACTTCTGCAATATGACTACCCTTCAACGTGATTCCATGCAAATTCGCCAGCGCGTGACCTACAGCTTCGATTTCACCACCCTTCATATCCATGGCTTCACAAGTAAGAGGCGTCGCAACTGCATAAGGCGAAATGGAATTCACTCTTATGCCATAAGCTCCAAGCTCGCTGCACGTCGACCGAACAAGCCCAATAAGCCCGTGTTTGGCCGCGGTGTAATCGTGACCCGCGCAACCGGCGACGGAACCAGCCACGCTGGCCGTGCAGATTATGGATCCACGTGTCTTCCTTTCCACCATCACACGTGCCGCGTGCTTGATGAATGCTGCCGCACCGCGAAGATGCACGGCCATGCTGTTGTCAAATTCAGTGAGATCGAAGGTGAGAATGCTCGACAGAGGACCCGCGATTCCAGCATTGCTGAACAAGATGTCTAAGCTCCCGTATTTCTCTACCGCGAAAGCTACCGTTTCTTCAACGTGCTTCTCGTCTCTCACATCACAGTGCCGGTAACTCACCTTCTCTGAGTCAAATGAAGCTGCATACGTGTGACCTAATTCGTCCTTCACGTCTGCTATCACCACCGATGCTCCGTTTTCGAGGAATATCCTCACCGCTTCTGCTCCTATTCCGCCAGCTCCACCGGTGACGATGGCCACCTTTCCCTGCAACCTAAACATCACATAAACATGTTGTGGTTAATTAATCTTCAGGTGAAATGATAGAGAAGAATTCGAGCCGTTTTATTTTCTAACTTCTGAAAATGTGTGATTTTCTACCCTATCTAATCACTCAATATTTTGGTGATGAATCACATAATTTTAGAAGTTGGAGAACTCATTTTCTTGATTTAAAGTCTAAATTCGTGCAATCTAGTAAATTGATTGAAGCTATCAATTCTTGGAGTAGGCAATGGAAAGAATATTGAAAGCCACACCTTTGTTTCGACATTGTATATGAGAGTTGGTAGAGTAAAATTTCCCTAGATTTATAAGCGATAAATGTAGGAAGCAGCGATGAAGAAAAACGTGTGAGTTTTAGAAAAGATAAATGAATCACATTTTCCGGGTTTAGCTCGAGGTGTTTCTGAAGCTGTAGGGTCATATTGTCTGTTTGGTGGTTGTTTGTTTGTAATAATAGACACCTCATTGGGTATATACGGTTTGACTATATGGAGTAAGGTATCAAAACAATGATCCTGACCACACCTAAAAAGTTAAGTTTTTACATCCGTAACGTAATATCCTAAAAAATGATGTTATACTTTAGGATCGATATAATCGAAAATTGATTATTTTAATATTAAAAAAATTAAAATATAAATAGAAATTTATAATGAGTTTTATTATTTATAATTGTATCATTATTTAAAAAAAAAAATTAGACTCCTCTCGCTTCTTTACATTTCTTATTCCTGTATTCATTTTTTGAAGATTGGAGACCATTAGGATAATCTTTGTGACGATCTCTTCACTTCTAACAAATTAATTTATCTATAAGTTAATTTTCTGTTCTTTTCTCATTGTCAATTGTTATTTTGGTTGCATGTGAGTGATTATAGCTTAAATGTGACATGTGAGTCATCTTGGTGAGTTTCTGCTGATCAATGGTTCTAATGGTATGCCCTGATCATGTTTGTACCGTTCTTAGGTTAAGTTTGTACATTCTATTAACTTTAAGGAGGTTTGATACTCTTTTGGCTATTTGAGTTGTCTCACGATAAGGGAAGTTTATTACATTATGTTTGATATGTCTAATTTCTAAATTAGTAACTTGCATGAGTATTTTGTAATTTATCTGTGGATCTGAGTTGTGGTATGATATATGATGTGTGGAATTTTGGATTTTATGTCTAAATTGCTTGTTGAGAACTCTTTGTTGATTTGGTTTGCATTTGAAATCAATTGGCATTGATGTTTGTGATAAATTTGAGTTTGGTATGTTTTTAGCAATTGAAATGGCTATTGAATTGCTTAGACTTGAATGGAATGCCATAGTTATGTAGGATTAGATTTTGCAGAATTATGCAAGCTCGCTGAGTGAGGATATGCTTGTTGATCGTATAAGCGTATTCAAAGTCAGGAAGCTTACTAACTTTGTAGTCGTTGAGCGAGAATAGACTCACTGAACGAATTTTGGAGGAATTTACCTTTGTGAACTCCAATGATTTCTTCAGTGAGCAAATACATCAAAATTTGGTAGTCATTCTCTATGCTAATATGCTAAAAATTTGTTGTTTTGTGGTAAATGTGGATTATTAACTATTAAATGATTGATATATGAGTTGTAATTGAGATTATTATATGAGGTTGAGTTGAGATTGATTGATGCTAATCCAAGAAAGCTTAGTAGTGATTGTAGTAGTGTATGCATTGATGTATGAATCTAGTTAGAACTTATCCTGACGCTCTAATAACCATTCAAATTTTCAAATAGAGAAGAATGGGTATGTAGTGAGAATAGAGTATGACATCCTAGTCTAAGGGTTTTACTTTGATCAAAGACGTTAACGGACTAACCACTAACCTTGTGTGTGGTAGAGTATAACTCTTTGTCTATGGCTCTACAAAACATTAGATGCCACAACAAGTGCACAACTTCTTATGATCCAATATCAATGCAAGTATATGGATAATTGAGTCATAGCTTTAGGTCTTTGTATGAAATAGGACAATTTGATTATGTATTTGTATTATGAAATGATTTAAATCTTTTTATACATTAATTTATCCTCTGTGTCTTGTTTGTCGGATTTTGTTTTCTTTTGCAATGATCACTTAACTAGTGTAAGTAGATGAGAAAGTTGTAATTGAGCTAGTTCGGAAAGAGGATGATGTAGCAATCTAGATGATGTATGATTCTAATGTATTGATGTTTTTGAAAAACATCAAACTTGTAGTATGTCATGTATAAATTATATTTTAGTGCTTATTTTATGGATGATTGTAATATAACAAATACATTTTAGTATTCTATGCTTTATGATTTTCAACTACAAAATGTTTTATTTCATTGTTTTAGACTATTGGATGGGATGTTTTATATATTTGCATTACTTTTATTTATACAAATGAAATTGAAATTATTTTAAAAATATTACTCTTTTAATATTTATATTTTGGTATTTTTTAAAAAAATTAAATTTATTGGCATTAATATTTTAATATAAAATTTCATTTAAATTGTATTTTAAAACTATTTTTTATTTAAATTTATATCTTAAAGACTTGTTTTTAAATAATTTTACTTAAAATTAAAGAAATAAAATATGAAAAATGCTCATGATATTCATAACAATTCACGCATCTGTGAGTATTTTTTTAACAGATAATAGGACAAATTTTCTTAACAGGACATATACTAATAATAATACATTTTGTACCTATTCTGGTGTGTTGCGATGCCTAATATAGAAAGATAGAGAAAGAAAAAAATAATAGTGTAATAAATAACGTGATGTAAATAAAAGAGAAAATCATGGAATGGAATAAATAGAATACATGTGATATTAAATATCATTATAAATTTTGGTATCTCCTTTATTTATATTAACATTTCAAAGTCCATTAATAATTTTTTGTCTGTAATATATTATTTTTGAACTTTATTGACATCTTATTTATTTTTGAACTTTTTTTTCTTCTCAAATTAGACTCTTATATGGTTTAAGTACAATTTCTTCTTGCTAAAGATTAAATATCATCATGTTTTTGAACTTTATTGACATCATATTTATTGCTGAAATAGTATTTTTTGAGAAACGAATCTTTAACAACATTTTTTTTAGATTTATAGATTTATATATTTATTTATAATAAATTATTTTATTAATTTATAATCTTTTATAAACTAATATGAATATAAATTTAAAAATGTATTTAATTTAATATTTATAAATTAAATAAAAATAAGAAATTTGAAAATGGTTATAATAAATAAGATCATTTAAATATACTATAATTGTGGTAACAGAAAAATTATCATAATTAAATATTGTAATTATATTTTTTTAGAAATGTATATTTATATGGTTAAAATAATTTATGTAATAAAATTATTTCTATAATAATTTCACTTACAATTAGTTTATTATTTAATTTAATTTTTCTAACAATGTGCACCAAAATTTTAACAAATTAAACTATTTTAACTATATAAATATATATATTTGTCAAATTTAATTCAAATTAATTCCCTTAATTCATCTTATTCTTTTTTTGTTTACCATATATTTTGTTACTAGCTTTTTTTTAAAATTAAAAATTTATTACTAAGTAATTTATTTTTTCTAGTTATTATTTTAATTTAAATAATTAACAACTTCAACAAATAATTATTTAATTTGAATTTGAATTTAAATTTAAATTTTTAAATTTTATACCTTTCGTATTTTTAAATTTTTATAATATTCTATTAAGAATTTTTATATTCTGCTTTACTTTAAATTTATATATTTTTTTCTAAATATTTGTTTTTTAAAATCTATACTTTTTCCGAATCTGAATGTTTTGAATATACTTTTTAAAAATCTATATTTTTTTCTTTTAATAATTTTGTTATAAATAAAAATGAATGTTTTACATTCATATTACTAATTTTTAACTTTACGTTATTTTATTTTTCAAATATTTTCACCTACAATTGTATTGTTATTTAATTTTTATTTTCTAAGTTATAACGCACAAACAAAATAAGTACATAAATTATTTTAACAAAAGAAATATACATTTATCAAAATTAATTTTACAAAAAACAACCATAATTACAATATTTATCTATGATCATTTTTCTATTACCATAATTATTACCTATTTAAATTATCTTCTACATCATGATCACTCTTATTCCCAATTAATTTATACATATTAAATTAAATATATTTATTAAATTTATATTCATATGAGTTTATAACATATTATAATTTTAATAAAGTAATTCATTATAAATAAATATTTAAATATATAAAACTAGAAAAAATGTTGTTAAGAATTCGTTTCTAAAAACAAAATTTCAATATCGTATCCCACGAAAACTAACGTGATTTAAATCAATTTGTTAGTTACTGATAAATCAATAAGAATAACAAAACATTTTTTTTAGATAAAAAATAAATTTAAAATTAAATGTAAAGAATAAATAAAAATTGGCACAATGGACACAAATGGTTTTATTGAGAAAAATATAATATAAAAACTTAATTGAAATGGGGTTTCACAATTTCATTTAAAGTAAAAACAACAAACAACATATTTATATTTGTGTGATTCTCATAGTTTGTAACATATTTTGATTTTGTTGCAGACAAGCATCATGTACAATAATAAAAACTCTATGGCTAGAAATTCTTACTATTAGGTTTGCTTTAATGACCCATGGATGCTTAAGAAATGACCAATGATAACATCTATCTCTAACATGTCAAATAAATTGTTGTTTTATCTTACTTGGATTTCCCAAACTATCATTTAGAACAATCGGTACTCTCACATATGCACCATATCTAGAACATGCAAGTTGAAGATCATAACCAGGTTTCCCTAACTATGTTCAGATCAATTGGTACTCTGGAATGTGCAAAATTCATAGACTGTGCATTTAAAACAATAATAAAACATAAAAGATGATGGAAAAAATATTGAATGAGAATTCATAGAAAATTAAAAATACATTACATCCAATCTCCATGAATGAGGAAAGAGGGAGTTAGTTACTCATAACAAAAAATTTAATGTCTTCAACTTTCAAAACGTCTTTCTACTCTCCAGTGTATAAATATCATTTTTTTTCTCTTACTGTGTTTTTAATCTATATCATGCCCTCAATTTATAGATTTTTTGAAACGCACAGTTAATGAATGAAATGGCTCGGTGAACAAAAACAATATGATTCGTTGGTATATATATATATATATATATATATATATATATATATATATATATATGCTAAATAAAATACAAAATAAATATTACCAGAGATAGTAAAGTGTTATTATTTTTCAACTAGTTTTAAAGAAATTAGCATTCTAGCCACTGAATTTGACAAAGTCCTAGTTGTTGTTTCTAACCTAACCAAAGCGAAAGTGAAATCCATGAAGCGATGAAGTTAACAAGAAACTTTCTAGATATTCAATTATATCACACTCCTCTTTGTTCCATTTCAACCAAATAATAAAACTAATTTATTCAAACCCAACCCACATATTTACTTTTAAGTGTTAACTACCATCCAAATGGTACGTAGCATAGTAATATACATCATCATGTGTCATTTATTTTTATCTAATTACTTTCAATTTGTTATATAAAAGCCACAGGGCATAAATTCTTACGTTTCCATCATTTCTCCAAACTTGAAAGTTCTTTTCTATTTTTCTTCACACATAATTTTGAACATATTTTTAGTTCGAGATTTAACAGACTTTACAATAACCAACCATGTAATTTTTTCATTAAAAGAAAGCAAAGTCAAGTGGATCTTATCACACATCATCATCTTTAATTGTGTTTATATCAACTTCATTTAACTCATTACTTTCATATTATTATTATTATTATACTATTATCATTACAATATAGTTACGAATGATTATTTATTTATTATTTTTCTACATTTTCTCATTAATAAATTGTGCTCTCATTATTAAAAATAAGGAAAGATTAAAATACCCTATGATGTAATAAGTAAAGACCTTAACACGTAAATTTTACACACATATATGACCACCGATCGCATAAAACACATGAGATATGAATTTAAAAGTAGGAAAACATTTGCACCCAGCTGTGGACAAGACATTGAAGACTAATCATCTGTGTTTCTTGCCTCTGTTTCTTTTGAGATATTTACTTTTGAATCCTTGGAAGCCAGCGATTAATGGCGGAGAAACCTCCATGGACGACCAAGTTGTGGCCACTGATATAAAGCGATTCATCAGAAGCAAGAAACAGGGCAGCTTCCGCAATATGATTAGCCTTCAACGTAATTCCCTCCAAATTCGCAGAACCATGTGCTGCAGCTTCAACTTCAGCAGGTCCCACATCGAGTGCGTCACAAGTCATAGGCGTGGCAAGTGCATAAGGCGAGACGGAATTCACTCTGATCCCATAAGCTCCGAGCTCGCCACACGGCGACCGAACAAGCCCAAGAACGCCGTGTTTTGATACGGTGTATTCATGTCCCGCGCCTCCTGCGAAGGAAGCAGCCACGCTGGCAGTGCAAATTATGGATCCACGTGTTTTTCTAGCAACCATGACACGTGCCGCGTGCTTGATGGTTGCGGCCACCCCACGAACGTTGATGGTCATGGTGTTGTCAAATTCGTTGAGATCCAGATCCAGTAAGGAGGAATAGGTTCCTGCGATGCCAGCGTTGCTGAACATTATGTCTAAGCTGCTATATTTCTCTACTGTGAAACCCACTGTTTCTGCAACTTCATTCTCGTCTCTCACGTCACAGTGCCGATAGCTCACTTTCTCTGAGCCAAATGAAGTTGCCAAACTTTGACCTACTTCATCTTTTATGTCTGCTATGACCACCGATGCTCCGTTTTCCATGAATATCCTCACTGCTTCCGCTCCTATTCCGGTGGCTCCGCCGGCGACAATAGCCACCTTACCCTGCAACCTAAATATTACACAAATTTAATTTATTAATCCCAGAGAGATATATGTAACGTGATTCTGGAGTCCCTTACATACCTTTGTTTAGACATTCTGCTTAATGTGCTACTGTTGTTAGCCAATAACTTCTCTATATTTATAGAGACAATGAGGCCAACATAAGAAAACCGTGTTACCACTATAAAAAGAAAAAAAAAAAGTCTTTTTTTAGACTCTTCAAGTTCATATTTCTAATAGAAAGATTCAATTTGAATTCTTATTTTTTTAGTAGGTCCCATGCAAAACTTAAATAATAAAATATCATTTTGATTTCTAATATATATTCACAATTTTAACTTATCATTTTTAATTTTAAAAATATCACTTATTCAGTCTATAGGTGACATGATAGTTATAAAAAATTCCACATGTGTAAAAAAGGTGCACCAATGTTTTTCCCTAATAAAAACATGAGACAACATAGGTACGAAATTGCGCAGCACCAATTTAGCTTCTAGAACCATTGGTACACCAGACTATTATCACAGAATGTTCACCAAATACGTGGAGGCCAGGTTCTAGCAAATTCTGGTTTCGATTGGACTGAAAACGGCATTATAATGTTATGTAGTGCTCAATAATTCTTGTTTTAATTTGGAAAAAAATGTTTTATTTTATAAGAATTAATCTATCATGCAACTCAATTTTAAGATGCAATACAACACATATATAAGTAATTAAATAAGGATCGGTCTTATTTTTGTTGTTATCAATTAACAGTTAACTAGAAGTTTATCACATGCAATGCATAATTATTCAAAGTTTATTAAAAACGAAACATGGAAGGAATATAATAATCATTAAATATGGTAAAACTCGTGTATTTTAAGGAAAAATACAGTATTTTTAAAAGTAGGTAATAGGTATTTTCCACAGCAGAGATAAAAAAAAGAAAAGTTAAGCCAAATGCAATCTCCTCTTCACTTCATATTTGCTGTAAATTCTTAAAATGTGCTGCTGCCAATACGTGACTATTTCGAAAGCATTAAGACCTTGAAATGGATTTATGAGAACTTTAATGAAGACTAAATACATGAAAAAAAAATTTATTATGTTTAGATCCCTTCTATAAATTTAGAAAATTTTTGTTAGTAAATTTTTCCATTACCTATATATGACAGTTACTCGCACGATTATTCCACTTAAATATTGTCATATAATACGTTCTTAATGACAAGATATTTGTGAAAAATTTAGATTTATTTTTGTATTTATTTATAATTATTCTTAAAGTTAATACAAATTATAAAATTTATAAATTATTAAAAAATATAATATTAAAAGAAATATAAATTATAAATTTTTAAAACTATGAAATATAAAATATAAATATAATTTTATGATTTACAAAAATATATTTTATAAAATATATAATTCTAAGAAAGTATAATTTTATAAAAATTATACAAAATTATAATTTATAAAATAATGAAATTATATATATAAATTATAAAATGATATGATTATAAATCATAAAATTATAAATTTCTTAAATCATAAATTTATATTTTCATTTTATATTTGATAATTTTATAAATTTTATTTTTTATTTTGTAATATTATATATTATTTTAATTTTATATTTTACAAATTTATTATTCTATTAACTTTAAGAATATATTTAGGTAAATATAGGAACAAATCCTTGAAAATCATCATTGTAATAGTTTACAATCATGTATTATGTTACGTCGGTAACGATGCAAGATAATTGCGGCGTCATATAAATAAAAAGGTAAGAGAAAAATCTAATATTAAAAAATTCTTAAACAAGTTTGAAATTTTGTAAATTCGATATACTAAATAATTTAATAAAAACTCAATTCAAAGTTTCCAAATTCATCGAAGATCTAAATCATAATTAGGAAAAAAAAACATCTATTTGAATTATGCATATAATTTTAAGAATAATATAATAAATATAGTATCAAAGACTGCAAAACAATCGTAATAAATAACAAGATATACCACTAATGGATATATGATATAAATATTTGAGTATGATAATTATATGAAGTTAATGAAAGTTGTGAATACTGTCAATTACTTAATCATTATTGTTGATATAATTTTTAAGACATTTGTTTTTGGTAAAAATCAACAAATGTTTAATACGGTGTTGGATAATTAGATGTTACTGTGTAAGTGTAAAATTGTTTTAATTAATACTTTCACTTTATCTAATGAACCTCACCTGTGATTTATAATTTTTAATAAAAATTTCACTCATGGTAGAAAGTACACTTGATGGAGTTGTTCTTATCGCTACAGACGATAAATTTACAACATATGTAATGGAGTCTTTTTCACACTATTGAATAGATAAACTAGAATGTTCTTAGAAAATGACTAATATTATATGTTTCCTTTTTTTTATTTATGTTTTTAATTATTTAAATGAAAACTGTGTACGAACACGCTGTTTTGTTTTTTTTAGCTTTTTAACGTAAGACAAAATATAAGCAATGCGAAACTTCAAAATAAAAGTTGGACTTTGACCTTTCTTTCCTTTTGGTCATAAACCAGACTCTAGAAAAGTGATTTTAGACTTTATGACAAAAACTTAAACACAAACATATATTTATAATTTTTCATGAAGGGAGTTTGCTCAAATTCAGAATATGGATTGCAAAAATAATCAGGTTTGATGTTGAAAAGAATAAATTGTCTTGAAATATATTTACAATCATATTTTATTTAGAATTCATTAAATAAATCAAGAATTCACAAAAAAAAAAAAAAAATTATAAAATTTAAGATAAAATAAAAAAAGTATTGAAAAGAGTGAAATAGTAAAACCTGTTTTGTAGTTATATTTGGATTAAGAAATTGACAGTGGATGAGTGCAGCACACCATAGCCACTTTGACCATCCACTTTTCTCTTTCGGCTTTTAAAGCAAAAACCATTCAACAATTGGTAACTTTTTTGCATGCTAAACGCAGTTTATGGATTATCATTGGTACTTTGGAATTACGATCCACTGAATGTGGTGTCTCATGTCAATGGAAAAAGGGGCTATTCCCAAGCCGAAATGTGGAGAAAAAGAATCCTTGTATGAATTAAATAAAGGAAAATATTTTCTAACAATTTTGATAGTTTTCTCTCACCATTTTTTTGAGGTGTTATTTTTTAAGGTGTTAAATATGTTTTTGTTCATTAACTTTCAGTAAATTTTAGAATTAGTTTATTTTAAAATTTTGGATTAATTTAGTCCTTCATTTTTCGACATACGTGAATTTAGTCATTTTAATCAAATTTTGTAAAGTTTATTTAAAATTTCAAGCACGTTTCATAATAATATTTGACTTAACATTAAAACGAAAAAATGTCCAACAGTATAAACAACTCAAATACAATCCTGAAATGCATACGAAACATCAAATAAACATAACAAAATTTGATTACAAGGACTAAATCCATGTATCCCGAGAGATGAATAACTAAATTGGTACAAAGTTTTGAAATGGACTGATTCCAAAATTGACTGAAAAGTTAAAAGATGAAAAGTTAAGGGACAAAAAACATATTTAACTTTTTAAAATGATTTTTATTATTTTATATTTTAAAATCAATTAAAAATTAAAAATTGATATGTTAGATTAGCAGAGAAAATTATCACAAATATCATTATCTTTAAATAAATATAAAAAAAACCTCGGCCAACACACTTGAGTAGCCACTGAGACCATCACTGACAAAATTACCAAACTGGCATCATTGGCTATCAGTAGCGCAAGGAACTGAAAAACCAGACCCCAATTAGTGCTACCAAAGAAAGAAACTGAGAAAATTCCATCTCTTATAGAGTGGAACAAAAGCAGAAAGATGAATTTTCATCTTCACAGTGATGGACGTTTCAGACATAAAATACTGTGTATTCACATCGTCAATTTCTGGTTAAAGAATTGAAGTCACACATTCTTACAACAACTGACATATGATATTACTAATGTATGCTCGCAGCATTTTTTAATGAACCATTCATTGTTTATTATTGAACTTGTGTTCTTAGATACTCTTAACAGGATTCATATTTTAATTAATGCGTGATTAGCAAAAGCTTAACAATTTACTCCCAAAACTGCATTCATGTATTTTAAAACTATCCTGAGACAAACTTCAGTCGGCCCCATGCTTCTTGTTTACTTTGCTATTATTTACATTATAATGACGTTGGAATTTTGACAGAGAATTCATTTTTTTCAATCTAGCAATTAGCACCTTGTATAGAGTATAGGCCTCAGTATTCACCATCCTTTGGCATAATTCACTTTTGAGATTGCAACCAAATGAAATTTAATCGTTCATTAAAGTTTCTAACTTGTTTGGCTGGTCACTACAACATTTGTAGAACTAAATCATTTATTGTATACATACTTCATCTGCAACCATTTATGCTTCTTTAATAATAAAACAAGAATGCTTGCACAGATAAGTAGTCTCCAGAACCCGGCACTGAGATCCTTGTTAAACCAGAACAACCATGTATCGGTGGTTACAAATTGTTTTTCTTTGCATGTCTATAATTTTTCCTTAGCCATATACAGATGATTTGTGTGTCATGTGTAACTGATTCATTAATTATGCACGTAAGTATTTTGGAATAATTAAGAAAATGTGGGGCAAAAAGAAAGTGGCAGTTATGTTATGGGAAGAACATGGGAGGCTTATCGACTACCCACTAATCTGAAATCTCGTTATTCCGTTTCGGTTCTTTTCAGAACAGTCATATGCAGACTCCACATTGTTAAAGGAAGGCCAATGCTATGAGTTATTTGTCGTTTCTCACTACGAAAGCCATTATAAAAATTGGTAACGTGAAGATGAAACTTTAGCAGACCTTCCACTATGGTTTCCTATTATATATAGAAACTTAAGCTTTTCGATTCTGCATGCACTCCAAAGGCCAAACTCAGTTAAACTTATTGCAACTTGTGCTCTAGTGCTCATATAGTGCTCACTTCTGCTACAAAACCACACACACTGCTTTATTTCTACTCCTCAAAACTCAGCCTCTAATTAGTCACTCAAAAATTAAAACTACTAATTTCATTCTCCCAGTTGTTGGCAGAGAATGACTGAGCCAATTGGTCTCAGGTTTTCTAAGTTTTAGAGTCTCTTTCCTCGTTTCTTTTGCTTCGACTAGTTTTCCTTCTTTTAGAGTGTCTTTCAGAATGAAGCATTCTCCTATTTCACCACTAGCATTCTCTATATTTTTCCTTACTTTATTTCTTCTGGTCCAAGCTAGGCATCATTCTCATACAAAACACAAACACTCACATTCTCATAAATCTTCTAAACATTCAAATCCTGCACCTCCTTACCCTCCTCATAATAGCAATGCTTCTGTGGTTTTGGATGTACGAACATTTGGAGCTATAGGAGATGGAAAGACAGATGATACAGAGGCATTTAAGATGGCATGGGACACTGCTTGCCAGAGTGAATCCGCAGTTAATGCTATTCTTGTACCTCAAGGTTTCTCTTTCCTCATTCAGTCCACTATCTTCACTGGTCCTTGTCAAAGTTTCATGGTGTTGAAGGTAATAATGTATACTTATTTTGCAACTTTTTGCCCCTTTGTTCTTGCATTTTTTAAGGGTAAAGTTTACTAATGGATTTTTCTGGGTCAAATATGTGGATAAGGTTGATGGAACTCTTATGCCACCTGATGGACCCGAATCTTGGCCAAAGAACAATAGTAGGCACCAATGGTTGGTGTTTTATAGAATCAATGGAATGTCACTGGAAGGAAATGGTTTAATAGATGGGAGAGGAGAAAAATGGTGGGACCTACCCTGTAAGCCTCACAAGGTACTAATCAATTTCAATGTCTGCGTTATTTTTTCAACAATTTGAGTCCTTCATGCAGCCTCTAACATAACACCATGTTCCCTACCAATAATTGTCTCAGGGACCTAATGGGACAACACTCCCTGGACCCTGTGATAGCCCAATTGTGAGCCTTCAAACCCTTTCTTCCATTTACATCTTCTATATAGTTCGCGTTGTGATTGAGCGTAACTCTGCATGATGCAGGCAATAAGGTTTTTTACGAGTTCCAACTTGACTGTGCAAGGACTAAGGATAAAGAACAGCCCCCAGTTTCATTTCAGATTTGATGGCTGCAAAAACGTCCACATAGAATCAATTTACATAACAGCTCCAAAACTTAGCCCCAATACTGATGGAATTCACATAGAAAATACAAATGAAGTGAAAATATACAATTCTGTTATTTCTAATGGTTAGGCACCTAAAACTCTTCTAACTCTTCACTGCTTTTGCATCAAAAGACATTATTAATGTTTGTTTGGTGAATTATTATCTTCCAAAGGTGATGATTGTGTATCCATTGGATCCGGCTGCAATGATGTCGACATTAAGAACATTACATGTGGACCTGGTCATGGAATTAGGTAACTATTGTTTGGTTTCAGAGAAAGTTTTATTCTCCTCATCTGTTGGCTTGTATGACATAGCTGTTATCTGTATAACTTATGCAGCATTGGTAGTCTGGGAAATCACAACTCTCGAGCCTGTGTTTCAGACATTGTGGTGAGAGATTCAGTTATAAAAATGACAGAAAATGGGGTTAGGATCAAGACTTGGCAAGGTGGATCAGGATCAGTGTCTGGAGTGACATTCAACAATATTCATATGGTCGGTGTAAGAAATCCAATCATAATTGACCAATTCTACTGCCTCACAAAGGATTGCACCAACAAGACCTCTGCAGTATCTGTATCAAATATTATTTACACAAACATAAGGGGTACTTATGATATAAGGAGCCCCCCAATGCGTTTTGCTTGCAGTGACTCTGTCCCATGCACCAACTTAACACTCTCAGAAATCGAGCTTCTTCCAGCTGAAGGAGACATAGTGCATGACCCTTTCTGCTGGAATGCGTATGGAGATTTGGAGACACTAACCATTCCACCAGTCTCATGCTTGCTCGAGGGCACTCCTCAATCCGTGTCAGACTTTGACATAACTCGTTGCTGACCCACTGCATAGGGCAAAAATGTGACCTTGTACATAATTCATTACTTGGAAGTGATTAGGCCATTAGGGAAATACATACCATGATGTTCACTCTAATTATCTTGTGATTGTTGAGGAGTTGTGTTTTTTATACTCCTCCCCAATTGTAAACTATATGTCGTGTGATTATTCTGGAATGCTTGGCGTTTGAACTTAATTGCTTCATTCATTGCTTGTACATGAGCTTCAATTAAATCCTGATTACAAATTCAAAGGACGTAGTTAACATGTTTGAAAAAAAGACACTTAAAAATGTGTCTTCTGTAGTACACAGTATTATCAACACACAATTTTGTCGCAGAGCTTTATGGTTATAGATACTTTCTAACAATCAGATATTGAAATTCATCAGACAACTTGTCATAAATAATTTTCTACTCATTCCTCCCACATGATTTTCAATATGAATATATTTTGTTTAAAAAGTTTCTAGTTGCATAAGAAAGCATAAGATTTGGTTGTAAAAACTCCATTACTTTTTATCAATAAACTGTGATTAAGTGGGCTGATGAAGGGTCTAGAATAGCTTTGCATACCTGACATCCCAGTATCCCCATTTTTCACATCTCTTTGTGTCCATTGGATATATATCCTATATAAGAAAGAAACAGTGCAGTTGAATTGTTTATGAATGGTACCACGCTATTTTAGCAAACCAAAAGTGTGAGACTTGCTGAAGTTGCTGTTTCTTTTTATAGAACCTAATGCTTTAACAGAAGCACCAAACTTTTGTCTCCCACGGAAAGTTAATAAAACATGGTCCAGGATGAATGATCAGTTCACTATATATTTAATCAGAAACTTGAAGAGATTCCAATACCACCTTGGCATTTGTGTCTGCATGACGATGACTGACAAGAGTGTAAACAAACAAAAAGAATGTAGTTAAATATGGAGTGAGTTCCGGAAATCAAAGCAGAAAAAAGTAGTATCAGATATAATATAACATAGTATTTAGTGAGCGTGAGTGATTTCAAGAGGATTTGTACCCCATCACCCTGCTTCACAAAGTTGGGTGTAGTCAAATTCCCTTTTCAGTCATGCATACTCAGTGGCCACGCCAATCATAGGTCATACTCTTCTTAATTAACAACAAGATGTTATATATGTATCTGCATCAAGAATTATGCAGACCGAACTTAAACACAGACCAAATCGACTCACATTGTCATTTCAAATATATAAAATAAATCAGAAGACATATCAAAGGACATCTTCATATATCAGCTAAGCTTTTCTTCTCTTAAGTCAAGTCATGTCATATAATCTTATACCATTCAAACTAGGGCAGCTTTATTTTGTTGATAGCTCTCTTTATAGACTTAATGTTCTCAACATCTAACGAATAACTTTTTTTTTCCACATCGTATAATTAATTAGGTGCTGCAGTCAGACACTTATACCACCCCACTAACGTCTTAATTAGAGATTCTGGTGAGATCTCCAAAAATATAGTTCACAAGAAAATATCCTCAAGTTAAATCAACTTTTTTTGTCTTTAATCTTGTTTTGCTGAAATTTGTTAATAGGATGAGAAAAGAATCAATGAGTACGTGTGAGTGTATATATATATCAAATGCTTTACAAAATAACAATTTCAGCATTCTTCTTTCTTTTTTCTGCTCCACTTCTGTAGTCCACTGATTATTGTTTTGCAGTGCAGTGAACATTCTTCTTTCAAATCCAGTTCACTTCATGATTGTTCATTCTGCATACCTTTTCTGCTGCAATTACAGAACCCATTTTCAAATTTCCTTAAAGTTTTCTTCCATTGTTCAGGATCATGTGTTCTCACGACACGAGTCACAAAGATCGGTTACAAGCAATTAATGCACATACACGTCTAACCAAACTCTGAAAAGCCTTTTCCAAGAAATAAGAGGTGACTACAACATATTTCTATATCAGTGCTACTGAACGAAGATATAATACTTTTGAAATGATTTACAACTAATTAACCTGATTTCATTGGCTCGAGATAGTTAGTGTAGCATAGGTATTGAGTCTAATGAGTTGTGAGTATATGTTGTTTTTGTGTAGGTATGGCTTTCTTTTAATTTGTTTTTGTGTTCCTTTTGTAAAATGGCTGCAGGTTCCAAGAAGGAGAAGGTGCATTAACTCCTGAATGATTAATGAAAGGACGTCGCATGAATGTGGGTATGGAATAAAGTTCAAACTATATAAAGCTAACAAAAAAAGTGAGAAAAGAATCTAGGACATTTTATGGCATCTCATGATTCCCACTGCAACTGGATCAATCTCATAAACTAATACTTTATTTCTTATTTTCTTATAAATGACATCTAAAGATAGCATACAAATACCACTTTCCATAACCATGATGATGCTTGATGAGACTGTTTGGAAAAGAAGAAAAAGCAGAAAACAAAAGAGAGGCAGAATGAGAGCCATAAAGAAAATGAACACAGAGAAAGGAGATCGTGAAATATCATTGCCCTTTTTTATGCAGGAAATAAAAAAATAAAATAAAAGCTATCATTCTTTTCTCAATGTACATGAAGCCATTGAGGGGATAGTGGATATTTCTGGGCACAATATGTGGATGTGAAGTGGAGTGTGTTGACTAGCTAGTAGTAAAAATGATGAGATAAGATGAAAGATTCAGAAACAAAATGCATGGTGCTAAGAATTTGGATTCACCATTTAGTCCACGAAAAGTTTGCAATATATTATGATTCAATCTGATAATAATTCCATCTGTGTCTGAGGATTCAGACTAAGTAAAATGAATGTGACTCAATCTAAAGTCTAAAAGCATACGTAAAATGAATATCAGAGTTTAGGTAGCTACTACCACTCGCGACTGTAACAAATCTAAATCCTATTGTCGAAGGAGTCATATAGTAATATCAATTTTAGATTCCTTTTTAACAGCTTTAATCAGACTCAATTAACTACGTCCATAAACTAATTAAACTTGTTCTCAAAGTCTTCTTTTACATATGACATCAATTATTCCGTGGCAAAGATCAAATGGACTGGATCACAATCAAATCGTAACGATTGAACTGTTACCATCTTAAATAAAAAAAAGTTACATCCTGACTAATGACTATAGATTTTGGCCAAATGATAAGTGCGATTCAATGATTGATATTAGAGCCAAGATTACACACAGTTGCAAAGATTCCGAGAAGGACTTTGGTCACCTAATGGTAATTTCCATGGTAACTAAATATACATTATCTTCAATAAGGCTCCTTTGCTCATGAGACACAACTCAGAATATTTAGTTTCTTTGTATAGCATCCTATTGTCTGGTCGTTGTGACTTTTGAAGAAAGCATTTTTGTTTGTAGACAAAAATTTTATTTGAATGGTGTTCTATGTTTGATTAAAGCAACTTTATGTTTTTTTATTCACTCAATGATGAGAAAGGCATTTTCATCCTTCATCTTCGGAAGGGAAATGGTCTTGTGAAATATGAAAACATTAAATTTTTATATTTGTAAAAAACAATATGAAAAAATAAAATAGTAAATATAGGGTGAATGTAAAAACTTAATAAATGTCTTGCTATTCTTTACTAAAATAATTGTTTCCTGTTGTTAGAAGTTTATCATAATTTATGATTTGTGACATATATATATATATATATATATATATATATATATATATATATATATATATATATTTTTTTTTTTTTTTTTTTTTTTTTTATTTTTTTTTTATTTTTTTTTTTTTTTATTTTTTTTTTTTTTTTTTATTTTATTTTTTTT
>Ga0099822_1001439_pt1 | contig 27715 bp, 13 predicted proteins | sample CowpeawhiteBW_FD_76839 | JGI IMG/M metagenome (GOLD analysis project Ga0099822, IMG submission 76839) | Root nodule microbial communities of legume samples collected from California USA - Cow pea white BW | ecosystem: Host-associated > Plants > Roots > Nodule | place: USA: California | collected... | reverse complement strand
TTTTTTTTTTTTTTTTTTTTTTTTTTTTTTTTTTTCTTTTTTTTCCTTTTCCTTTTTGTTTTTTTTTTTTTTTTTTTTGTTAACCATCTTTCATTCACTACATTTTTAAATCTTATAACACCAAATCTTTGTGTGACTCCCTAATTCTTCTCCTAGTATAAAGAATCCTCACACTCTCTCCCTACAAAAAACTTTCCATAGATATTTTTATTAATATTTGCTTGAGAAAGCATTTTAAGTGTCTTATCAATATTTTTTAACTTTTTTGTTGTACTTTCTTTTCCATTTTTCTCTTTCTACGGTTGGATATCAATTGATCATAAAAAATATAATGAGGAATACACTTTGATTAATATTAATAATACTATCAAAGTCAACAACCACATCTCCAATGTATCAATTAGATTACATAATATACTTATCCTGATTTTCACTCCATTGGAAAAGAATGAATTTAACTTATGCTTTCTTTCTTTATTTAAATCGTTTCTTTATCTATATTTAGATTATTTAAATATGGATAATGATAATTTGACCCACTTTTAACTCACTACTTTAATCACTTTTAGATTATGACATTATATCACTAAAAAAAATAAAATAAATAATTGAAGGGTGATTAGAGTGCTGACATAAAGTGGATAAAAAAAAAATTAAAATATCATTATTATATATACTTTAAATATACTTTTTTTAAGAAAAGATACTCACAAGCTAAGAAAAATATATTAAAAAATATGATTAAAGTTAAAAGAGTTAACGTAATATAGTTAAAAATATAATATTTATTTGATTCTATTTCAATACATTTCTTCATATATTGGTTTAAATCTTAATCAATTAATCTCAACTAAACAAATCCCTAACATGTAACAAATGAATTAAAGAGTTGGGTTCTTGTTGAGTATTTTCTTTGAATCTGTTGCCAAGTGCATGAAGTCTTAACAAGTACCTAATATAAGTATTATATTGTTTTCCAAAGGACTTTCTTCAATGTCTACCATAATTCATATTTATCATTAATTCAAGGTAGTAAAAATGATTCATTGGGATCGTTAAATTTAGTAAATCACAATTAATAGACAACCATCTTTGTTTAGATTCTCGTCAATATTTTACTCCAACAAGAAAAATTATTCATTGGCAGTGTTATTCTTAAGAAAAATTATATCATTTTTATTGACTCCATTTCATCATCATCGATCTTAGTTAGCATTGAAAGGGACATAAGATTGATGTTCCCACAACAACACTATAAAACTAGTTAAATATTAATTGAAACTTTTATTAAATACATATGTCATAACAAGTAGAAAATATAAGTATTTTATCATTCCTAGAATAACTTGCTTCAATATCTAGTATAATTTATGTTTGTCCTTAATTCATAAGAGTAAAAATTATTGGTTGAAATAATGAAGTTTAAGTAAATAGTTGGTTAACGACAAATAAAGCTATATTATTGTTTCTTTCTTATAGTAAATCACAATTAATAAACAAGAATATTTGTTTCTTTCTTTAGGTCATTCTACTATATTAATCTAATGATAATTTCTTATTCTAATGACTCTAAGATTTCTCTAAAAGTTCCAATTCCTTAATAATCTAAACAAAGAACTTGAAGCATGAAGCATTTTAGATAATAAAATTAATTACTTCTATCTCTAGTAAGTAATCTCTGTTAAACATTTATTTGAGTTTAGATTCAAAACAAATTCCCAATTGTATTTTCAAGCTAACACTCATTCATGGTTGATCAAACCATAAAGACAAAAAGAATCAGAAGCAAAATGCACAAGAAACACAACCAAACCCTAATAAGTCCTTAGATGATGTGAAGAAGATGAAGAAGATATGATGCAATGCAAGTTGGAGAATGAGATTGTTCCATAGTCCACCAATGAGTGATGCTCCAATTTGTTGTGTGGTGAATCAGTGAAAAAGCAAAGCAAATCATCCACTTGTCAACAAAATATGCCTCCTCTTTCTTCTTTTTTCATATTCCTATTTCTTCTTCATCAACTTCATCAATTTCTATTCTCTGTGTCTTGTAATATTCTTTTGGAATTACAATTATTGATTTGCAGCACATTCTCACATTCTTTTTCTTAGAATATATCCATCAATTGCACTTTCTAATTACAAAAATGACACCGCATTTTGAGAAGTTTCGGGTACATTGAAATCGGGACTTAAAGACCAAGGTAAAAAGCGAAAACTCCACTGTCTACTACTCTAGTAACTTTATGTATTTATATTCTAATACCCTACTATACTACTTCAAAAATCTATTTTTCATCTTTTTACTTTCACAAATATACTCAACATAATTTGGAACATTTGTTAGTACTATTTAATCCTTTATGTAGTGCAAAATTATAATATTAATTATTTGTTTCATGATTTTTTAATCATTGTTTAAGTTTTATATTTAAATATTATTGTTATATTTGTTCCAGCAACTAATATCTGCATTAAGATTGTTATAATATTCATAAAATATTTGATCTGATATTATTATTCATTCCCATATTTTTTATATTAATTATCATTAGTTCCACTTTTATTATCAATAAGAAGTACATAAATTTAGTAATTTAATATATTGATAATTATTTTTTGAAATATCAAAGAAGTTTAGACTATATAAAAATAGTTTTTTTTTTTTGTTGTTGTTGAACAATACTAGATATATATATCAAATAGTTTAGAATCTAAATATGTTCATACACTCAATCTTAAAAGTATTCCTTTAGTAATTAATAATTAACTAACTAATATATCTTTTTAAATGAAGTAGAATTTATTTTTTATAAAGAAAAAAATATTATTCTATCTCTATCCTTCTCCCAAAATAAAATGGTTGATTGAAATATTTTCCTTTATTTTATTAAGTCCACCGTTGAGTGCTATAGAATCTTAAAATCTTAAAGACCAAATGAAATTTAGGAGATTAACAAAAATATATATACGATTCTTTAGATAAGGATATTTGTAAGAAGAATCTCAACTACTAATTTTGATGATAATTTTCATTTGTTTTATTTTCTCATAATAAATAACTTTTATTCCTTTTATTTAAAAACTACGTCATCAATAACTTTCTATCTTTTACATTAAAAATTAAAAATACTTTTTCATCAAACCATTATTTTCCAAATTTTTCATCTCATACTTAATTATTTGTATTTTAAATAAATTTAACCGGGCTAGTAAAATGTCCTGTGATGAATGTAATTAGTTCATCTAACGAGAAAATATCTGTTTTGTTTTATGGTTTTTGGTATTTAAGTTTACACTATTTATGTTATTTAAATTAATCACTCTTTTTCAAAAAAATTGAATATATACCTTTACTTTGATTTTAAATATTTTTATTCGAATAAACCCTCAACCTCATCTTTAAAATACTAATATGTAAAAAAAAAAAGATATGAATAACTTCCAAGTATTAGCACCCTCCAATAAGCATGGAAAATCGTTTTATGATTGGCTAGAATTTGTTGAATATAGATGATGAGATACAATATAAACAAGCAGTGGTGTGTGAAAGAATAAAACAGGAATAGTATAAAAAATACGAAACATCTGAATTGATTATATGAATTTTTTTTTTTGACTAAAACAAAAATTAGATTAAATTAAATTATACATTAGGTATTTTTGAGGGAAGGGGGAGGCCTTACCAATAAAACAATATCTCGTAATTAATGGTGATGACTGTCACAGAAATATCTAACCTTAATTAATGTGGTAACGTGTTTAATATTAAATGTAATTTATTTTTTGACTTAAATCAGGTTGTGGCACCGCATGGTATGGTGTTGTGGTTTGTTTGTGTGGGGAGTGTTGGTGTTCTCCGATTCTGTCTGGGATTTTGCTCTGTTTCTTCTGTCTCTGTGGCTGTGCTTTTTTCTGAGTAAATTAAAAAAAGCAGCAGCAGCAGCGCGAGAAGAACAAGAAGCAAAATTCAGAAGAAAACGACTCTGAGAATGAAGAGTGAAGAGTGAATGAAAACAGCACACAACTCTGCCTTTTGCACTGGGGCAGTTAAGTTATGTTAGCCCGAATCGAAAAAATCAAGGGAAGGAGAATAAGCTTTGATACACAGCGCGGAATCTAATAGAATCACACTAACTACAGTATTTGTGGTCTTAGGTGACTTTCTCTCTTTATCACTGTTCTTTTTCATTCATCTTTTTCTGCTATTCCTGTTGTTTGTTATTATTTGTTTTTTTTTTTTTTGCTGACTGAGAGTTTTTTTTTAGCAAAATCTATTATGGAGGATGGGAGTAGGGTTCCAGCAGGGGATGACCCCTCTTACTGGCTGGATGCTTGTGAAGACATATCATGTGATTTCATTGATTTTGATGTCTCATCCATAGTTTCAGAGCAGCCTGATAACCCTTCCAATCAGGACTTCTTCGGTGGCATTGATAAGATTTTGGACAGCATAAAAAACGGTGCTGGTCTCCCTCTGAATCATGGCGAACCTGCTTCCAATTCTAATGGCACAGCAGCAGGAGCAGGAGAAGTTTGGTTTCCTTCCAATGCCACTTTAGCGGATGGGGGAAATCATCATGCTCATACTCCTGTTGTTTCTGCTCCAGCTGATGCTGCTTTTGACCATTCTGCTGCTGTTCGGAATAATGGATCGACTAAGATGTCTAATGGGAATGAAGGGGGAGTTTTGGTTAATTGTTCTCAGGAAAGAGGGGTTCTGAATGGTGGCCATGATGTTGATAGCGAAGAAAGGTGCAGCAAAAGGGCTCGGCTTGGTGGCTACAAGAATGAGAGGCCTCATTTTGGCAGAGGTAATTACCAAGGCAAGGAGAGGGAAAGGTGTTTCAATAGTAACAGAAAGAGGCCGCGGGATAGGGATGATGTTGACAGGAGGGACAGGGATGGTGGTGGAAGGAAAAGAGAACATTGTGGTGCTGTTGGCCGGAGGGATGTTAGAGATAGAGATTGGAGGGATAGAGAACCTAGGGGTTACTGGGAGAGAGATAAATTAGGTAACAATGACATGGTCTTTCGCCCAGGCGCCTGGGAACCTGAGCGTAATCGTGAAGAAAAAATGGTCAATGATGTGAAACAAGAGAACAATGGAAAGCTTGATAAGAGATCCGAGGAGGCTAAGGAGAGGGTTCCTGAGGAAAAGGCTAGACAGTATCAATTAGATGTTCTTGACCAGGCAAAGAGAAAAAATACTATAGCTTTCCTTGAAACTGGAGCAGGGAAAACCTTAATTGCTGTTCTTCTCATTAAAAGTATACAAGAGAGTTTGCAGAAGCAAAATAAGAAAATGCTTGCAGTATTTTTAGTTCCAAAAGTTCCATTAGTTTACCAGGTAAAATAGTTTTTCACAATCTATTTATTGTTAAATGTTTTTGCTTGAGGACATCAATGAGATTTAACTAATTCTATGCAAGTGGTGTCCATTCACAATCTAGGAAGTTCTCGTAGGTCTAATTTTGTGTACAAGTAATCTGCTGTAGTAATTTCAGTTCTTTGTCTAACTGCAGCAAGCTGAAGTAATTCGTGAGCGAACTGGTTATCAAGTAGGCCACTATTGTGGAGAAATGGGACAGGACTTTTGGGATGCACGAAGGTGGCAGCGTGAATTCGATACCAAACATGTATGTTCTTTTTTATATTGAAGATATGCTGATCTGAGCTTGCTATCACCTTGTTTTTTGTTATTCTGTTTTCTTCCCCATCTTTGTCCAATATTTTCCTCACATCTAAAGTTGGCTATTGGTTTAGTGTTAAGGTTTGGTTTTATTATTGTTGACATAAAATTGTTCATTTATGTTCAGTGCATATGTGTACTTCATATTGAAATTCTTGCACGATGGTAGCACATGCAGCCTTTGTGATTAATGACTGGCCATATTTAGGCTGTATAGATTTTTGGTTCTTAGCCTGCTATAGCATTTGATAGGAAAACATTCTTGTTAAATGGTGGTGCTATGACAGAATTGCATAGCGAATTTTGGCCAACTTTTGAAAGGAGACCTGCTGTTGCAGTGACATAGCCACACTGGCGTGCTTCATTGTAACCTGCCCTGCCAGATATTTGTCTGCTGATGGTTTGGTGAACCAGTTCTTTAGTCCACTTCGAAGTGACCATTGGAATGCAGTTGCTAGAGTTTTGAGGTTTACAAAACGATACTTAGGTCAAGATAATGTTTTCATTTTTGGGAGATCTCATTTCATGGAAAAGCAAGGACTAAAATGTGGTTCCAAAATCAACTGCTAAAGCAGAATACCAAACTAAGACTTGATATTGAAAACATGAAAGTTTTACAATGTGGCAGTTCTTCCCGACTCAATCTTCCCTGAGTGAACCAAACATATAGAAATTGCAGCTACTTAATCCATGAGAAGATTGCTTACGGAGAACTTAACACATCCTTTGTTAACTTAGATGATCAATTATTTGATTTATTTGGCAAATCTCTTTGGAGACAAAAAAAGTTTATATCTGCAGGAACCTAAATGATTTTTATATCTACACTCCAGCTGAAGGACGTTTAGAAACTATATATAATTTATCACTAATCCTGTTTTGCAATTAGCTTTGGTTCACTGTATCTTGGAAAATTAAGATATTATTTATACTTTTTTAAATTGAACTATATTAATTATCTCTGTATATATCATTTTAACTGCCTGTGTATTTAGCACTCAAGAATATCACTCAAATGAGTCTTCTGTTTTTTCTTTTTTTTTATCAATTGTATTAAATTATCTACGTCCTATGTGGATACTCTGGTGCCAGCATTTGTCTTTTTCAATGTTTGCAAGATATAAAGTGTGCTAAACCTAGGAATTGTAATTATTGGCAAGTTTGTTGAAGCTCTTGTACTTTCTTTGTATTATTTTTAAATATTAGAAAGCAGTGCATGACTAATTGCTAGTAAATCAGACTTAAAAGACATGACTATGTGATTTGAAAGTTGCTTGGTATATGTTTCTGCAACTTTTATTCTCATAATTTAATAAAAGTGGTTGGCAGATTGTTTTTCTATAAGATTTTCAAGTTTCCCCTCTCTTCCTGTTTATATTTCTACTATTCTTCCTTGGCCAGCTGTGTGTTTATACTGCAATTACTCAGTTGGCTTTTCTTTCTGTAGGTTTTAGTCATGACGGCTCAAATTCTTTTGAACATTTTGAGGCATAGTATAATAAAAATGGAAGCAATCAATCTCTTGATTCTGGATGAGTGCCACCATGCTGTGAAGAAACACCCATATTCACTGGTGATGTCTGAGTTCTACCATATAACTCCCAAAGAGAAGAGACCATCTGTATTTGGAATGACTGCTTCTCCTGTTAACTTGAAGGGTAGTTATTCTGTTTTTCAACTGTGCTTAGGATCCGGTGCTTTGTTACTAAGTTTTTAAAGTATGTTTTGTGTTGAAATTATGGGATTTTAGGTATAAGAGGGACAAAGAGAATAAAACACTAATTTTAGATTAAGTGAGATGTATAATGTATTGCAGTCTAGTGTTGTGTTTTGATGGGTTCTTAAAACTAACTATTCTAAGCCTTAAAGCTAACTAATTAAGAAAAAATCATGACATGATAAGGGTATTTGGTAACTAATCTTAAGAGATAAAGAGGAAATAGGGAAACGAAACTTAGAGGTACTCTAGATATGACAATATCTTTTCGTAAACATTTTGTTTGGGGTTTGAAACTGTTGTCTAACAACTTAGTGTTCTTTTATTATTTGCACTGCTCATTCATTGAGTTCTTTTCAATTTAGCATTGTTTATGCTTGTGATGTATTCAGGTGTCTCTAGCCAAGTAGATTGTGCAATAAAAATTCGCAATCTTGAGAGTAAGCTAGATTCTATAGTTTGCACCATTAAAGATCGTAAGGAGCTGGAGAAACATGTGCCAATGCCCTCTGAAGTTGTGGTCGAGTATGATAAAGCTGCCAGTTTATGTTATCTACATGAGCAGATAAAGCAGATGGAGGTTGAAGTTGAAGAAGCTGCAAAATCTAGTTCAAGAAGAAGCAAATGGCAGTTTATGGGAGCTAGAGATGCTGGAGCTAAGGAAGAGCTGCGCCAAGTATATGGTGTTTCTGAAAGAACTGAAAGCGATGGAGCTGCAAACCTAATTCAGAAGTTGAGAGCTGTTAATTATGCACTTGGTGAACTGGGACAATGGTGTGCATACAAGGTACATACTATTTCTTGGAGAATGAGGAATCTTGAGCTTCTTGGCCATCTTTATAAAGTGTCTTTCTTTTTACAGGTTGCACAATCCTTTTTAGCAGCTTTGCAAAATGATGAAAGGGCCAACTACCAACTTGATGTCAAGTTTCAGGAATCTTATCTGAGTAAAGTTGTTTCTCTTCTGAAATGCCAACTGTCAGAGGGTGCAGTTTCTGACAAAAATACTGATTTTGATGACTCGGAGAATGGTGTGGCTCAAAGTGTTTCTGAGCATGAAGAGATGGAAGAAGGGGAACTTCCAGACAGTCATGGTGAGTTGGGTTGTTGAATCAAAACTTTCTAATGGTTCAAATTTCATCTGCTTAAATTTGTACTTGTCCAGATAAGCTATATTTGTTATTCTTTAATTTGGCAACATCTATATACAAAATTTGGAGTATATTTCACATGTGAAAGAGCATTCATAATTCACTACATATCTAACTATTCATTGGTTTGTAATGATATTTAAATAAAATGTTAAAATATCAATGTTTGAGATGAAATGTAGTTTGATATTTTATTTACGCTGACACATTTTTGTTTAGTTGTCTCTGGTGGAGAGCACGTGGACGTCATTATAGGAGCTGCTGTGGCTGATGGCAAGGTGACCCCTAAGGTGCAGGCACTAATAAAAATACTTCTCAAGTATCAGCATACAGAAGACTTCCGTGCAATCATCTTTGTTGAGCGGGTTGTTTCTGCATTAGTTCTGCCGAAGGTTGGTAGACGCATATTACTTCTATAGTTTCTTTTGGTTGATTCAGTTGAATAACCAATATCCTGTTGGTTCATTGTGTGCCAATACTGGCAGGTCTTTGCAGAGCTTCCATCTCTTAGTTTTGTTAAGTGTGCAAGCTTGATTGGTCACAATAACAGTCAGGAAATGCGAACCCACCAAATGCAAGATACAATTTCCAAATTCCGTGATGGGCGGGTAATATTTTGTTAGCATCGCTCAGCTATCAATTTCACATGTGTAGAAGTAATCTTTTCTATTCTCTCAATCCGACTAATGTACTCAATTGTAGGTTACCTTGCTAGTTGCCACTAGTGTTGCTGAAGAAGGACTTGATATTCGGCAATGCAATGTTGTTATTCGCTTTGACCTTGCAAAGACTGTTTTGGCATACATTCAATCCAGGGGGCGTGCTAGAAAACCTGGATCTGATTACATCCTGATGGTCGAGAGGTACTGGTTGTGACAGTTTTGGCTGTTGTTATTTCACTTTTTCTTTTGTTTTTCAAGTATATTTTTCTTTTGTTTGTCCTCTAGTTATGGCCTGGTTTGATGACAGTAGTTATGTTATTATTAATTGAGGTGATGGAAGGATCTCATTCCGCATTCAGCAATTCAACTAAGAAGATTTTTATTATTTCTTCGGTTATTTTTTTTCTGTTGTTCCTCTCCACCCATTGATTTTAAATAAATCCCCATTTTAGGCCGTGAAATCACAAAATCCATATTTAATCATTGAAATTGTTGGAATGTTATTAACTATGGTAATTTTTTATGCTAAATGACAACAATGAAGTAGAGAAAGGACTAAAGTTAGGGATTTTTTTCAAATTCCAAGACAAAGTGAAGATTATATCAAAGTTAGAGACTATAGCGTAAGTCACTAGCAATTTTAGGGATTAGAATGAGGTTTACTCATTGATTTTCTTCTTTTTCTTGGTCAATTTAGTTATTTTTTCTGGTTCAGGCAGATTCCTTGTTCTTCTTTCTCTGTGATTTATGCCATGTCTCAAAGTTATTCTTTTATGATTACTTACTTTTTAACTGTTTAATAAATTACTATTATTAATAGTCTTGCTTGTCATAATTATCTTTAATTACATAGGAAGTTTAAATTGGGTTTTCAGAAGTGGAAGGTAGGCTGAAGTTGAGGCAAAGTCGTCTTAGTTGGATTTGAGGATGGTATCAAATAGTCTCTTTAGAATCATTTTGCCACGTGTGCTGAGGCTCTTGTTACAATAGGCTTTGCTTTACGACATGAACTTATTCTTTATTTAGTGTCAGAATAATTTATTTGAAAATTTTGTTTTAGATTTTTCAATCAATAGTAAATTATGCTTTGTAAGATTCTGCTTTTCCTTATCTGATTGGCATACTGAAAAATTGACCCTGGATTTATGTTGGTTATGGCATTCATCGGCATAATGTTAATAATTTTACCCGACATGCATGGTGTTTTATATTTGAGTGGATGGATGCTAAGTCATTGAACTGTTTCCTCTCCACTATCTGTGTTTTGTCTTGTACATAGGGGCAATTTGTCACATGAAGCATTCCTAAGGAATGCCAGGAACAGTGAGGAGACTTTGCGTAAAGAAGCAATAGAGAGAACAGACCTTAGTCATCTGAAGGACACTTCAAGATTGATTTCTGTTGACACCAGGCCTGGAACAGTTTACCAGGTGAAGTCAACTGGTGCAGTTGTGAGTCTTAACTCTGCTGTAGGTCTTATCCACTTCTACTGCTCTCAGCTACCCAGTGACAGGTGCTGCATTTTGGCTTGAGATTGGTAGTTTGCTTTACCGGCCTTTTATTAAGCTTCAAATTTTGACTTGGATGTTTTCTATCCCTTGTCCAGATATTCGATTCTTCGTCCTGAGTTCATTATGGAGAGGCATGAGAAAACAGGAGGTCCCACAGAATATTCTTGCAAGCTTCAACTGCCTTGTAATGCACCATTTGAAAATCTCGAGGGACCAATATGCAGTTCTATGCGTCTGGCACAACAGGCACGCCATCTTTTATCATGAATTTGATTGATTCTGCTTGTTGGTTGTATGTTAGTTAGTGTTGTTTATAATAGTACGATAGTCTTTGTTTTGTTAATTGTCACTTAAGAGCTGAGTCAGCACAGTAGCATTAGCCTGCTAAGCACTCTTCTTAGAGTGTCTATAAATGTGTACTCTACTGAATATTTCAGTAGTAATAAAATATATATTCGCTCACGATTTCTTTATGAATAGTAAATTGTAATACTGCTCAGCTTTATCATGAACCATTTGTTAATCTATTGTTTTATAGGCTGTTTGTCTGGCTGCTTGCAAGAAATTGCATGAGATGGGAGCATTCACTGACATGCTATTGCCTGATAAAGGAAGTGGGGGAGAAAGAGAAAAGGATGAGCAAACTGATGAAGGAGATCCACTTCCAGGGACTGCTAGACATAGGGAGTTCTATCCTGAAGGTGTGGCTGACATACTGAAGGTTGGTTTTTTCGGCAAGTTATGCAGTTTAAGCAATCTTTTTGTAGAGTTTTGTATTGTTGAACAGTACACCATTTATGATTATTCATTTGGAAAGAAATTCTTTGAAAGTGCACTTTAAATCTAATTCAATCTTACACAACCGACTTATATGATAAGATTTTCACTCAATTATATGTTATAATTTGATCATATCTCTAGTTGAAGTATGATTTTCAACACACCTCCTTACATTGAGGATTGGACATCTCAAATATAGGACTAAACACTTGTTGATGGTCTAATAGCAGGTGATATGATAAAATCAATAAATCTCGCTAGGATAGACTTTGATACTATCTTAGAAAGTGAATTTTAAACCTATCTTAACCTTACAAAACCAACTTGTAAGTGAGTTTGGTACTCATTTATATATTATAATTTGGCAATATCTTTAGTTGATATGGAAATAAAAATCTTGTGTAATACCTTAATGCAGTGGTATGATTTTGAATATGTTGAAGGTTGGTTCTTTCTGCAAGTTATGTAGTCCAAGCAATCTTTTGTAAGGGTTTATTATATAGTTGACCAGTACACCATTTGTCATTCTTCATTTGTAAAGGAAGCTTGTAGGTTATACCTTTAATCCGGTGCTATGTTCTTGAAAGCTTTGAAGATGGTTATTATTAATATAAAGAAAGTGGAGAACAAGTGCAACCTAAATACTTCCTCTATTTTGTAACTATGTTCTATCCTCTATGAATTGAATAACTCTGTTGTGGTCTAAACACACAGAAGTCATTATTACATATGCCTTCTTGTTTTCTCTCTTCTCAACACTTCCCGTTAAGGAAAAGAACAGGGATACATCTACAAAAGTGAATATTCACCAAATTTGTATCTGTCCGGCCACATGCATGCTATTTAAGTCTTTAGTTACAGGATAGGTTTGTTGTCATGACCTCATTATTACTTAATGCTATTTGAATTTTCAGGGAGAATGGATCTTATCTGGAAAAGATGCTTGCAACAATTCCAAATTGCTTCAACTTTACATGTATGCTGTGAAGTGTGAAAATATTGGTCATTCAAAGGATCCGTTTTTGATTCAAGTTTCAAATTTTGCAATACTTTTTGGCAATGAGCTGGATGCAGAGGTAGTAAATTCTATTTGTGCTACTGCTTCTAGTTCCATTTTTTGCATTATAACTCATTTTCTCCCTTTGTAATCTCACTCATTTTGTAGGTGTTATCGATGTCAATGGATCTATTTATCGCTCGAACCGTGACTACAAAGGCATCTCTTGTCTTTATGGGGTTGATAAATGTCACTGAGAGTCAGGTTGAAAAATTAATCGTTGTTTATACTTGTTTTAAATGTGCATATATTTTTTTAAATAATAGTTTCTTATGTCAGAGAAACCTATTTTTTTATGACATGCAGCTGGCATCCCTGAAAAGCTTTCATGTAAGATTGATGAGCATTGTCTTGGATGTGGATGTTGAACCATCTACCACACCTTGGGATCCTGCAAAAGCATATTTGTTTGTCCCAATGTTTGGCGATAAGTCTGTAGATCCTATGAACCAAATTGACTGGCGTCTGGTTGAGACAATAATTGGAGCCGAAGCATGGAAGAATCCCCTCCAGAAAGCTCGACCAGATGTTTACCTTGGTACTAATGAGAGAACATTAGGTGGAGACAGAAGGGAATATGGATTTGGGAAATTGCGTCATGGCATGGCTTTTGGGCAAAAATCACATCCCACCTATGGAATCAGAGGAGCTGTGGCCCAGTTTGATGTGGTGAAAGCTTCAGGATTGGTTCCTAGTAGAGATTCCATGCAAACACAAAAGCAAATTAATATGACTATCAATGGGAAATTGATGATGGCAGATACCTGTACTAATGCAGAGGATCTGGTAGGGAAAATTGTAACTGCTGCTCATTCGGGGAAGAGGTTTTATGTTGATTCTATACGCTATGACATGTCAGCAGAAAACTCTTTCCCTAGGAAAGAAGGTTATCTTGGTCCTTTGGAGTATAGCTCATATGCTGATTACTACAAGCAAAAGTATGATATATTACTAATATTGTTTTCTCGTAGTTTTTTCCCGTTTGTTTAAAATATTTCTTTACTGATGCAGTCAAGCCTCCCTATCCCATTTTTTGAACTCTTTAGTTTCCTTCTGTTTTTAAAATTCTTACCAATAACTTGTTGGCCACATTGCACCTCTAACATTGTGCAGGAAGAACAAGGGGCTAATCTTAATCTGTGAAGGAATCTACTGTTGTCACCTCTAAATAGTGAGTGAGGACGTTATCAACAATGTTCCATGGAAAGTGACAATAACTTCTTGTTCCTTCCAGATTAGAGAAGCTTTTTGTCTCTTCTTGCACAATTGAGGGTGTGAATGGCTACTGGTTCTTTTTATTGTTTTGTTGTAGATATGGAGTTGATTTGATTTACAAGCACCAACCTCTAATAAGAGGGCGTGGTGTATCATACTGCAAGAATCTTCTGTCCCCTCGCTTTGAGCACAGTGAAGGTTTGTTCTCATAATTTCTATCCTGGAATTATTGTGTTGTAAATTTTGTTGACTAATGTTTAATGGGAAATGTCAATTCATTGTATAGCACATGAAGGCGAATCTGAAGAGACACATGACAAAACTTATTATGTTTTCCTTCCTCCTGAGTTATGTCTTGTACACCCACTGCCTGGATCACTTGTCCGTGGTGCCCAGAGGTTGCCTTCAATAATGCGGAGGGTTGAAAGTATTCTACTTGCAGTTCAGCTGAAGAATATGATAAACTATCCTGTTCAAACTTCAAAGGTATCTTATCTGCTCGTGGTGTTTGTGTTTCAGTTCTAGTTTCTTCACTTAACCCATGCCTTCTTTGTGAACAGATCTTGGAAGCCTTGACCGCTGCCTCTTGCCAGGAGACATTCTGCTATGAAAGGGCCGAGCTTCTCGGAGACGCTTACCTGAAATGGGTTGTTAGTCGATTTCTTTTCTTAAAATACCCACAGAAACATGAAGGTCAACTTACTAGGATGAGACAACAAATGGTCAGTAACATGGTATTATATCAATATGCATTAAGTAGAGGGCTTCAATCATATATTCAGGCAGATCGCTTTGCTCCATCCAGATGGGCAGCTCCTGGGGTGCTGCCTGTCTTTGATGAAGATACCAAGGATGGGGAGTCCTCTTTGTTTGACCAGGAGCGATCCATTTCTAAAACTGAGAAAATGGATTGTCACACAGATGGATTTGATGATGAGATGGAAGATGGCGAGCTTGAGAGTGATTCAAGTTCTTACAGAGTTCTGTCCAGTAAGACACTTGCAGATGTTGTGGAAGCACTGATTGGGGTATATTATGTAGAAGGTGGTAAAAATGCTGCTAATCACCTAATGAAATGGATTGGCATTGAAATAGAGTTTGATCCCGATGCGATGGACTGTGCAAGAAAGCCATTTAATGTTCCAGACAGCATACTCAGGAGTGTTGACTTTGATGCTTTAGAGGGTGCTTTAAATATAAAGTTTAAAGACAAGGGGCTGTTGGTAGAATCCATAACACATGCCTCCAGACCATCTTCAGGAGTATCCTGTTATCAGCGGTTGGAGTTCGTTGGTGATGCTGTATTGGATCATCTTATCACCAGACACTTGTTTTTCACTTACACAAATCTGCCTCCAGGACGTCTCACTGACCTTCGGGCTGCTGCTGTAAATAATGAAAATTTTGCACGTGTTGCAGTTAAACACAACCTTCATGTGCATCTCCGACATGGGTCCAGTGCCCTAGAGAAACAGGTCTTTCTTTCTATTGACTTTTTACTTACCTTGAGATGAATCATATGACCTGCCTGTAATATTCCAAATTCTTTAAGCGAGCTGTTGATTTTTTTGGTTGTCTACAGATTAAAGAATTCGTGAAGGAAGTCCAAGATGAATTGTCAAAGCCAGGTTTTAACTCCTTTGGTCTGGGAGACTGCAAAGCTCCCAAGGTCCTTGGTGACATTGTAGAATCTATTGCGGGTGCCATTTTTCTTGACAGTGGAAGGGATACTACTGTTGTTTGGAAGGTTAGTGCCTAGCTTTTAAGCATACAGACCATTCCTTCGAGTGTTCATTTACAAAGTGGAAGGAAAAAAGAGAAACTAATGGAGAATATCATGTGTTTTTCAATTTTGCCAGGTTTTTCAGCCTCTTCTGCATCCTATGGTTACCCCAGAGACTCTGCCAATGCATCCTGTGCGAGAGCTGCAGGAGCGTTGCCAACAGCAAGCTGAAGGTTTAGAGTATAAAGCAAGTCGTGTTGGCAATTTGGCTACCGTTGAAGTATTCATTGATGGGGTGCAAGTAGGAGCTGCTCAAAATCCACAGAAAAAAATGGCACAAAAATTAGCTGCCAGAAATGCCCTTGCTGCTTTGAAAGAGAAGGAGGTGGGAAAAAATCAGGAGAAGAATGAAGAAAGCGGGAAAAAGAATGGAAACCAGTCATTTACTAGGCAAACATTAAATGATATCTGTTTACGAAGAAATTGGCCGATGCCATTCTACAGGTATATGACATTACGAAGTTACCTACTTAGTATTGGTCACCACCACCATAACTGAACATCTACAACTTTTTAACACAAACTTGCAGGTGTGTGAATGAGGGTGGTCCAGCACATGCAAAGAGATTTACATTTGCGGTGCGAGTCAATACTACTGATCGAGGATGGACGGATGAATGTGTTGGAGAGCCAATGCCAAGCGTCAAGAAGGCCAAAGACTCAGCAGCCGTTCTTCTCTTAGAACTACTAAACAAGTTATACGTGAAAAAGATGGAGTGAATTTTATTCCCATTCTATCTAGCCAAATATTTAAACCATTCCTGTGCATCAGGTATTGAACCCAGCATTATCAACTGCGTCAAGCCATGTCTTAATCTATGGTTGAATAAATAAGAAACAAGGGATGTTATAATTTACTAATTTATTATATATGTTACCAATTATGTGATTGCTCTGATAATTTGACAAGAGGTATAACTTTTAGTTCTCTTTGTCGTCTTTTGTTCCTAAGGTATTACATGATGAGATCTTAATTTAATGTTTACGAGCACTCATCTTGACCAGTATTTTGTGACAGAGGATAGTGGTACATAAAACGAGTTGAGGACTAGAATACGCAGCATTAGGTGCCTTGTTGACACTGCTATTGAAGGTTAAGCATACTATTTTGTAGCTTGTATGTATTCTAGAAACAACTTATGGAAATTATTGAATTACACAACGATGTTGCACTTTGCACTTTTACTCGAGAATTTGAGTCTATAGTGAAGGTTGTACAATACGACTTGAGTCAACATTGATGAAAAACGCTGCCAAAATATGGCTTGGAAACTGGTAAACATAGTTAAAACACTTCAATTTTTATTATTTTACATGAATACTTACATACATGAAGCACGGTTAATAAACCAAACAGGTTGTTTATTATCCGACTAAATACGAAAACTAAAAAGTATAGATAGGTATTGATTAAGATATATTAACATAACAGTACATAATGGCTTATTCTGGTTGTTAATGGAGAACGTAGAATAACATATTTGTCTATCTCCTCAAGGTGTGCAGAATATACTCTGCATAGAGATCCCTGCACCAAATTAGAGGCAAGGTTAGTAGTGTAAAACATGAAGCAGATTCCAGATTTGTAATGCTCTTTTTGTTTCAAACAAGGGCATATTTTAATAGGTGTAGCAAAATGTGACGTAAAATAATCGAGATTCTTGCACTATAGAGCAGTATTAGTTGCAGAAACATGTGAGAGGAATGGCCAAAAATGACAGAAAAAAGCATGGCAGGAGAGAATGATGTTAGTAGAGTGACAGGATTTTGTTTAACTTCAATCGGATAAATATACACACACTTACATCGAGTACTGGATGGCCTCAACAGCAACGCTTGCGGGTAGAAAGTCATTAACTGCTACTTCCTTGTGCTCATTCTTTTTGTCTTAGCTATGTGTTAAGAAACAAAACTCAAATTATGAAAAAAGGATAAGAACTAAACGTAGAAGATTGCAATGAATTGGATACAGTCTTCAAAGAAGCGTCGGATCTCAGAGATGCGGTGAGGCGCAAGTTCTTTATAGTCGATAAAGTGCTTATATTCTGGGTCATCAGCGCACACTGCAATAATTTTATCATCTTTCTCTCCCTGTGTCAAAAACACATTCGTTACTGTGTAATGGAAAATGGGGTAAAAGAAGTGTGAATGATTTTATTGGCTTAGAAATCTATAGAGGTAGATAGATACCTGGTCAATCATAGGCATGATTCCAATGGCCCTGGCTCGCAGGAAACAACCAGGAAGAACTGGTTCCTGTCCGTCATCCATAGTAATTCATTCAGTAAGCTAACTATGTTAAGGATTTCTCCAAATGGAGTTAAGAAAATGAGTTTTGAATGATTGATTGCTTGTTGTATGAAATATGATATTTGAAAATGATAATGGTTTACCTACCTGCATGAGAACCAAGACATCCATTGGGTCATTGTCTTCACACAGTGTGCGAGGGATAAAACCGTAGTTATGAGGATAAACAACAGACGAATACAAAATCCGATCAACCTGAGCATTATTAGGATAGTAAGAACAACAGTCTAAAGCATAGAGATAGGTGTGTAGGGAAAAACATCATCGGTTTGAAACTAGAGTTTGTACCTTAATCAATCCAGTCTTTTTGTCAAGTTCATACTTCACCTTGCTTCCTTTAGTGATCTCCACAACCTGTTCAGCAAGCAGCAACATCAGACTCTCCATAAAGTAAATGTTGAAAAGAAAAATAGCTTTATTTTCGCAGTATATATAACACACAACAGACATTCATGCAAAGCAGAAGACTAGGACTTACACAGTTGAAAATCTGAGGAGCCTCGGGTCCTGCATGTTTTTTAAAAGTTTAGTTTTGAAACATGTTTTAAATCTCAGGTATGATGTAAATTGAATGCAGATATGAGGAACTCTTCGTACCAATTTCAAGATCATGCCAAGGATGAGCAGCAACTGATCTCCTTGACAAAGAAGAAAGAATCCTTTCATTCAAACGGGGAGCTGGACGATTTTCTTGAGATTCCTCGCCATTCTCAGCCATCTTTAAATATATGGTATATATAGAAGAAGCAAATATGGGATGAAGAAGAAAGTGTAAGGGTTGAGAAGAGAATGGTATGGTTGATGTATTTATATGAAGATTTGAAGGGAAGTAGAAGACTCGGTCAAATTGATTAGAGCATTCACTTCGGCACTTCATGAAATTTAGCACTTCCTACAGATTTCAATTTTTCTTATGTCTGTATTAACCACTACATTCTCCGAAAACCAAGTTAAGCAAAACACATTTTTAGAACATCTTGCCCTTTTTTTTCCCGTTTTATTTTTTTCTGGTTTTGTATCCTCTTTACTAATTTGGCATCACTTTCAATTTTGGAATTATATATATTATAATAATTCATGCAAAAAGAATGCTGTAACATAGTATTGTAATTGAAATGTGAATAGCATAGTCTATTATATCGTAATAAAAAGGGGTTAACTATGACATGTGTCAGTTGAGAATTTTCTAGCTTTTTCTCAATGCTCTTATCATTATAATTATTCAATTTTTAAAGTTGATATAATGATTGATAAATAAAAAAAGGCTTTTTCATTGTTCACTGCTCCCCTCTCACTAAATATTATTCTCACTTTTCAGCTGTGTGTAATAATAATATTATTATTATTTTATATTTTGTTTTATATAGAAAAATATGCTTGAATTATGGACAACCATGATAAAATTATATTAGCTTTACTATAAAAATATAATTATATCCTAGTTTACCCATAAGCCAAAAAAATGAGTAAAGTATCTTGTCATAATTTTACATCTTGATGTATATGTTAAAATTACTTTTCAGTTGTGTGTAATATAATTATTTTTAATTCATTTTCTCAAATAAAAAGAATTCATTTTATGTGTACCAAGAATAAAAAATATGGAGAAGTTTTATTAGTGTAAGAATGAAATGAATATCCAATAATGGAGAAATTCTTACATAAATTTGTCTATGTTGTGCTGAAAAAACGCATTTTTGTTGCTTCAGTAAGATAAGAGATGCATGTGAAATCTATTCTAATCAAACATGTGGCAGTTGAAATATACAAATTGATTATGTTACACGCTTTTTTTCCCATAAATTTATTCACTATTTTTTTTTTTGGCATAATTTCCGCTACTTAATTAGCCTATAAATGTTGTAAATAAAATTCTAGAAAATACAAACATGAAGAAAATCAACGCAATAAAGGAATATGGCATACAATGGAATCTAGCACATGTCCCAATATTGATCCAAATTTCACATTTAGAAGCTAAACTAATGAAGATATATAAATGAGATTGCATATAGTTTTTAAACTCTTTAATTTTTGAATATTTATTTAGTTTTTATTAAATTGACTCTTTGGATTGAATTCATCAATTTGAAGTTGCCTTGTTTTTTTAATACTGAGCATTCATTATTCAAATTGTGGTAACTATAGTTAAATTCTTTATTGTCTTCATTGAGCATAGCATTCATACATTCGCCAAATATAAGTTATTGAGGTTTTAGCATTTAGATCATGTTATCATTGAATAGTTTTCCATTAACAATAATCATTTAAGAATAACAGCTTCTATTTTGGACGTCGATAATATCACATCCTTAAGAAGAAAATTTCAATCAATAGATTGAAAAAGAGAAAGATATTTTTTTGAGTATATAACAATATACATCAATTAGTGTTCAATTTAAAAAAAAAATAGAAAATACATGATTAAAATATTAATATAACGAGTTACCAAAAGTTTGTTTCTTTATTCGAAGCTGTGATCAATTCCATTAGTTAAATCCAGCTAAGATTGAGTTGTGAGTGCTTTTGTATTTAAGTAATAACACTTTAAAACGAAGTTATTTAAATAAAGAATTTAGTCATCCAATGAATCAGAGCTTCAATAAATTGAAACATTCAGAATGCACAGAGATCTTCATCTGAATACACAGAAAAGAAACTCTGAAAATGGTTCCAACACTGTTAATAGCAGATGATTAAATTTATAAAGTTACAGACACTTGCTTTTGTACCTTAGTGAAACATGTCAGTACCAGAATATTAGATTGGTTCCCCAGATGCACAGTGGCAGGGAAGTCATAGTTCACACATAAACACGCACAATTAAGGATCTTTATCTTCTTCTTCTTTAGACTGGGACATAAAAAGGAGGAAAAACTCAAGGGACATTCATAGAATCAGGAGACATTGATATCATCTGAAGAAGGCTTGAATTTGAGAATGTCTCTTCCAGTGCAGGTCCTTTGGTAATTCCTCCATCAAGACTTTCTTTAGTCAAGTGTACTAACTCCCTCACAACATCAACCATTCCCAGCCTTCCATCAACACCAAACAAGAGGCATCTTGTAGCAAGATCAGCAACGATCTGCATTTGCTCTTGCCGATAGTGTGGTTGTTCATGATAGCAAAGAAAAGGGTCAAAAATTTCTTCAAATTTTCCAGCCCTTATATGCTGCAAGGCCGAAGTTGGTAAATCCAAGCGATTTGAGCCTGAGATGATTTCAAGGAGCAACACACCCATGTCATAAACATCATTTTTGCAGATGCCAAAGCCTTCGTGGTTCTTATGTAAGTGAGAACCATAGTAAAAGTTGGAGTTCAGCAGACCAAATCCTGCAATCTTGACAGAATAATCATCGTCAAGGAAGATGCATGCAGATTTAAGGTTATGGTGAAATATGGGAGGAGAGTTCTCGTAATGTAGGAATGCAAGAATGCTAGCTGTTTCTGCAGCGATAGTCAATCTCCTGTACCAATCTAAACGAAGTTGCTGCTGTCCTTTGGTTTGATGCAAATGTTCCTTAAGAGTACCATTGGAAGGAAACTCATAAACTACTAGAGTGTTGCCAGATTCAATACAGCAACCAAGAATGCGGGCCATGTTTCTATGCACAGTAGAAGACAGAACCTCGATCTGTGACAGAACTTGAATCAAGTCTTTCTTCTCACATTGTAATTTGTGGACAGCTATGTGAGATCCATCCCTCAAAACTCCAGCAAAAATTGTCCCATTGTTGGAATGCACAAGTTTTTGACCCTCTTCAAAACCTTTAGTGGCTTCCTCTAGCTCCTGGAGGCTGAATAGTCGAGTTTTACAAGCTTTGGGGACTGAAATGTTTTGATAGTAAGCCTGCTCTGTGTCAAACATCCCCGGTTTTGTTGGCCTTTTAAGAAGATAAAATAGTGCAACCAGGGAGGCAACAATCAGAACTGGGCCAATGATTCCTGCATGTTGAGTTTAGAAAGCTGTTAGATTAACACAAGAAATGAAAGTATAAGATTACCAGATTATATATATAGATTAAGGAAAACGGTGAAGAATTGAAAGCAAATCTGATAGTCATGAATTCTGCATAATTTGTTGAATGTGTTCTACGGTAATTTTTGAGTTGGCACACTAAAGACTTTAGGAAGTTAAGTATTATTTGAATTTGACGGTTCTCTATTACGTACCGGCAATGATAACAAATTTCCTCTGATCTTGTCTTTTGATGTTGCAGTCACTTCCATATGCTTCCTTTCCGTCCTTTGTGCAGGCTAACAGAAATACATCAACCATAAGAAAATGTCGTGTACATAAATGTACAAGGTTAAAAAATGATGCAGTGTATATGCTGAGAGTCCAAAAAATCCATTTGTGAGAGCAAAAAGGGCCAAACCAGAGATACAAAAAGTATGAAGCAGAAACTCTAATACGATGAAAAAAACTCACCCTGCAAACATCCAGTTCCATTAGCAAAACCATCACCAACATATCCATTTTGACAGACACATCTGACTCCTCCTTCGATTGCTGTAGCATTGATGATGTCAGCATTCCTTGCACACACTTGGTGAGAGGAGTTTCCGGGCAACGCCCATTCCAACTTGACCCCACGTTTTCCCGAAGTTGAGCCTCGCAAAACGGCCCAACTAGAAACTCCCCTGCATCCAAACTGAGAGAAGACCGAAAATCCATCTCCGAGATGCCATATGGTATGGTCGGAGAGTGGATAGCAGCAGGCAAGGGAGCCTCCACCCCTTCTTCCATCACAAGCAGGCAAGTCAATAGTTTCACAATCTGGTTTGCACAGAGAGGAATCCTCACAGTCATAGAGACCAATAACATTGTCCACCGAAACTCCGAAGTTGTCCTTCCCTGCGAAGCTTCTGCCAAAAGAATTCAAGTCATTGTACTGTCTACAGGATGATGATGATGATGATGAGCCGGGAAAGTCCACCAGCACACCATCTGGGAAGAATTCGAAGACTGTGTAGCTCACTGAGCCAATTCTGAGGAAAAGGGTAGATGAATTTGTGCAGGAGAGATGGAAGGCACTGGAAATTGACTCACAAGAAGAGTTGACATAGAAAGGAAAAGGAACATGGAGGTCCCCGCATGTTTCACTGCAGGAGTTGGGAAGCAGCTCTTTCCCTTGGTGTTGTAGGGAAGAAGAAAATGAAGGGAAGCACAGAAGAAGTGGAAGAAAAGTGAGGATGAGAATAGGTGATGACATTGTAAGGAAGAAGAGAAGTGATAGTGGAGTGGAAGTGTAGTGTAGTTGATATGAATATTAGTGTATGTATGTATGTTGTAAAAGTGATTGGTTTGAAATGTGGAATGAGAGAGAGAGAGAGATGAAGATGAAGATGAAGACGTGGCGAAATCAGGGAGTGTGAAAGGAGGCATAGAAGTTGGAGAAGGAGGAGACGATTGGTCTGAGGAATGGGGCACACTTCGTATCAGAATAATACATTGGAGCTTGTGCTCAGCGAGCGTGGCCAAGCTTGTGAGCATTTCAATCTTGTTGAATTGCACAAAGCTTAATTACGTAGCATAGACTATTGTGATCTTGCATGGGAATCCAAATTTCTTGCACAAACTCACACGAATAATCAATATATACTTCATCACACCATTTTTCTTATTTTAGTAACAAAAAAAAGATAATGCTTTATTATTATAGTATTTAAACTCAATAATCATTTTCATTTTCATTATTAGTCTTCGTGTTAAAAATTTATAACTTCAGCTTTGATTTTTTTTCAAGGCGAATTTAATCAAAGTGGTACTATATTCAATGGCTTTATATTAAAATATCTATGAATTGAAATTCAAAGCAGAGGTAGGTATACGTGCGTGTGTATAATAAAATAAAATTTAGAAGAACATAGTTTAAGGATTACGGAATGTCAGTGAATTAGATCTGTGAACAATGAATGTATGGAAAGGAATATGGATGCGTACCTTACAAAAAGAGAAAAAGAGAAGTAATTAATGTTGTTGGGGGCCCACAAAAACCTTAACCTAACCAAACCTAATGTAACTCATCCGTAGTACCATACTGTGTTAAAATGTGATGTTAGGTAACTAAAATAAATGGTTAAGCCTAGGTTAATTAGGCATTGCTCTTTACGTACATAACTCAGAACCCAACTACATTCTATTTTTTTGGCTACACACAATCAATTCTAGTCACTCAAAACAGCACCTCGTGTTGGTTACATCCTTTTCACAACATGTAATTATTTTCAGACATCTAATTGTCAACACATAATTATGTTGTTTTGTTTTGTTTTTTTTTTTTCACCGTAGCAACCGGCACAAATCTTTATATATGAAGCCAAAAGAAGTAGCAGTGATTAAGGTTCCCTTGGTGTGTTAGGTGAGAAGAAAGGGGTTTCTTTTCTTTCTTTTAGATGTGTAAATCGAGTGAAAATGTTCCATTCCATCACAATGTTTTTAACCAGGGTAAACAAAGAGTAATAACAATATCTATAGGTCATGTTGCATAATATTTAATTCTCCCATGTAATAAATTTATATTTTTTATAATATATTACATCCACAAAAATTAAAATTTATCTTACTAGTTTATTGTGTAAAGTTAAGTTACGTTTTATTTTTTAATATGATATTAGATGATTTAAGCTCTGGTGTGATGGTGTTATGTAATTGCATTTTGCACAGCTGAATGTATCGATGTTAGTGTGTGGTGTAGGTGTGCAAGTGTAGGCAGACACCGATGTTGGTGTGTGTGTGGGGGGAAGGGGTGTTACATAACCGGTGTGATGATGTGTGTGTGACACTGGTTACGTAACCAGTGTCGGTACAATTGAAAGAGTGACACTGATTAATTGAAAGAGTGACACTGATTACGTAACAGGTGTCATGTGTGTCTTGATTTTTTTTAACCTTTTTTGTATAAATTAGACACAAATTTTAAATTTAATTGTATAACTTTTTCACATTCATAAAAATTTAAATTTTTTTATTTTTAAATTTTGTATAATTTTAATTTTTTTAATTCGTATTAGTTATTTCAAATTATTTTTATAACATCAAATTACAAAATCATTCTCTTTTTTCATTAAGGATATTTTGGTAACTTTCTAATTCTATTTATTTTCACAATTTATTTTATTTATCACATCAATCAAATCTCTCACTAACTTTCATAAAACTTATCTCCAAATTCACTCACTTTACCATCTAAATCCACTAAGAAAAATACACATATTCATCCACTCAAATCCATACAAATTCATCTTCACACTCTCCCTCAAATCTATCCACACAAAGGAAGACATCCTAAGATCCTTCATTAATAATTAAATCATAACTAAAATTGTCTTCAAGATATTTTTTTAAAATTTAAGATTGAAAAATAATTTATCATAATTTAATAAAAAATTGAGAGACGTAATTACTAGAAGAAAAATGTCTAATAATCAAGTGATAATTAAAATCCGGTTATGAAAAAATACATAATACATTACTTTTTTTCTTCTATATTTATAAACAATATATACAAAAGGCTTATATTTCTTCAAGTGAGACAAGATAGTTACATTTTTTTTTCAAGAATAGAACAAAAATAAATGGGAGATGGGAGCAAAAATAATGAGTTTATGTCTAATTTTATTTTCATAAACTAACACTACAAAAAATTATGTGTTACTAACGACAAATTTTGTCGGTAATTGCCGATATCTGTTGGTTGGGGAGAAAATCAAAATTGTAGGGGAAAACTGAAAACCAATTTTCATATTATCGATGTAATTACTTACGGAATTTATCCTTCGATAATTCAAAATTAACTTTACCGACAGTTCAACAGTACTTGCTTCAATGAATGACCTTATCGACGGAATGGTCCATCAGTAGTTTTAACAACGATAATATATCAATAAGTCCATCAGAAATTTAAACAATACCGACAAAAATTATCTATCGTTTTATATCCGTCGATAAATACTGTTTTTCTTGTAGTGTAAAGAAAACACAAAAGATTAAGAATTCAATACAATATATGAAAAATTAAAAAACAATTAGAGAAAAAATAAAAAATATCTTAATAATTTTTTTATTTCTTTTTTTATTTAATTTATGTTTAATTATTTATTACTTCATAAAAGAAATAAAAATATATCCAATTAAATTTCCATCCATTCTCAATATTCCCGATATATATAATACATAGTTTAAAAATTTTTGAAATACAATACATAGTTTGTAAATTTTCAAAAAGATGGGGAAGGTCATGACTCCACCTATCCGTTTACATCAATTAAAAATAAAATAAATTTATAATATATTAAAGTAAATAAAAATTTTATCGTATAAACCAATTTGACAAATTGAATTAGAGTTAAAATTTATATTTAAATATAATATAACAAGTTATACGAAAATGAAAAACACGGTAATTATAAAGAAAAAAAATATATACCAAAGTTTGTATGGAGACGTTGGACCATAAGAAGTCCAACATGATGAGGTGGAATGGTTGAATTTCTTCTCGCAATTAATTGAATCAATGGATAACATAGGATTCCATTGCTTTAGGACGATGACTTGGTGATTATAAATAACTTCAAAAAGTCATTAAATTTGCGTTAAATAAATTTGTGTCTATTTAACTCCAATCATTTTTTAAATGGATTGTAAATTTTAATTTTATTTCAATTTTATGATGGACCATTGATCATAGGTATTTTGAATTTTCTTAAGAAAATTAAAAAGAGCTAAAAATAAGTATTATTAAAATTTAAATTATTTTATTTATTTTTATTTTTATTTTAAATTGAATAATTTAATATTTACATTATAATAGAGATGTATGTTTTAATAAAATATTTTTTTAATATTTTTATTTTTTAAATATAATTGTTGTTTTATAGAACGAGTTTTACCTAAATTCATTTAGGACACTCGATGAAATAGATTGCATGAAAAATAATTAATTTAATTTTTAATCTAATCTAACTTATTATTCAGGTTTTTTTAATCAGGTATCTTTTGGGAGTTATAATAGAGAAACTTCTATAACAATTTTAGATAACTTTTTTTAATTTTAGTTTTATACCACTTTGAATATAATTATACGCTTATATGATAATTTCCAATACATTTTCATTGATGTACCCGTAGATTCATTTTCACAATACTTTTTCTCATATTCATGTTTTAATAGGGAAATGCAGGTTTGAACATCATAAGAAAAAGAGGAAATTATTATTATGTCAAGAAGAAGATTCAATTTGTTGTTTTTGATGATGTCTAAGTGTGATGTAAGGTGTTTGTTTAGATAGACGAACATTAGTCTTAGTGTGTTTTTTAAGATGTTTGTAAAGCCAAGAAAAAATTTCTTAATCCATCTTAATCACATAATAATTTACATAATAATTATTACTCCTAATATAAGCACGCTCTTAGTCAAATTCAAAAGATAAATACAAATCATTTTAAAAATTTTAAGAGATTAAGTCACTTACATAATCAATTCATCCAATAAATTTTAAAAAATGTGACAGGTGTATTAATCGATTAAGTCACTAATATAATCGATTAATATTGATATTTAGTTTTTCTTTAAGTCTTGCATATTCTCTTATTTCATAATAACACTTTGATATCCTAAGATCAACCAAACATGTGTAAAAGAGTTTTAAGTACTCCATCCTTTTAGAAAACTTTTTTATTCAAAAAGATAAAAGCTTGAAGGATTTTTCTCTTGGCTATAGGTAAAATTGTAATATCTTCACAAATAAGGTGATTTTTTTTTTTTTTTTATTTTCTTTTTATTTATTCTTTTGTTTTTTTTTCTCTTTTTTTGTATTAAGTTAATGTAATTG